>Ga0265295_1000028_pt1 | contig 289006 bp, 252 predicted proteins | sample Munlansysbiofilm_FD_192503 | JGI IMG/M metagenome (GOLD analysis project Ga0265295, IMG submission 192503) | Leachate microbial communities from a municipal landfill in Southern Ontario, Canada - Methane capture system biofilm | ecosystem: Engineered > Solid waste > Landfill > Unclassified ...
CCTCCTGGAGCAGGCTGTCGTCAACGATGTTGATCATCTCAACTCCCGGTAATTTCTCTGCAAAGAGCTTTTTCAGATCTTCGACCGAATACAAAAAAGTATGTATTATGGCAACTTTTTTTTTCATGTACTATTCTCCCTTGTTGTTATTTTTTCTATTACTACTATTGTTAGTTTGTAGTTTTTTGCTTTGATTTTGTTAGAAACCCTCTGACTATGCTAAATATGATTGAGAGCAGGGCAATAACAATGAACGTTCCTGAGATTGGTCTGGTGAAGAATTCGAGAACATTACCTTGGCTATACTGCATCCCCCTTCTGAGGTTGAGCTCAACGATGGGCCCAAGGACAAATCCCATGATCATGGGAGCCAGAGGATAATCGAATGCTTTCATGGTAAAGCCGATAATACCAAAGATAAGGATTCCCCAGATATCAAAGGTCCTGTTGTTCAGACCATAGGCACCAACGCCGCAAAGAACGATAATGATGGGAAGTAAGTAGTACTTCTTTACCTCTAGTATCTTTATAAACCCTTTAAGGCCTATATATTCCATGAAGACCATGATGATGCTTGAGATAAACATAGCAGCAAGAATTCCATAGACGATATCCGGGCTTTGAGTGAAAAGAAGAGGCCCCGGGGTAATGCCATGAATAATGAGACCACCTAATAGCATTGCAGTAGCAGCGTCTCCAGGAATCCCCAAGGTGAGCAGGGGGATCATGGCTCCTCCAATATTTGCATTGTTAGCAGTTTCTGAAGCTACCACCCCATCAATAATTCCTGTTCCATAAAGTTCGGGATATTTTGAACGGTTTTTTGAGACTGAGTAGGAGATGATGTTTGATGTCGCTCCCCCGATTCCTGGTAAAATCCCGATGCCAACTCCAATTAGTCCTGAGATCAACGCATTCCATTTCTGTCCCCAAAACTCTTTGAAGGTAAAGCCCAAGCCTTTTGCAGTTACAGAGTATCGGGTCATGTTTTTGTTTTCCATCAAGTCTTTGTTTCCAGCACTCGAAAGAACTTCATTGATAGCGTACAGACCTACAAGAACAATAAGGATATCAAAGCCAGTACGTAAGTTTAAGCTTTTGAAGGTATATCTTAGTGATGCATCGATTGGAGCTGTACCTATAGTGCCAACCATCATTCCCAACAGGGCGGTTATGAGCCCTTTTACCAGAGATTTCCCAGCAAGCCCAGCAATGAGAGTGAGTGAAAATATACCTACAGCAAAATATTCATGAGGCCCGAACTTGATTGCGAAATTTGCCAGAACGGGTGCAATGAACATCAATGCAAGCATGCTAATAATTGTTCCGATGAAAGAGAATATTATACCAATACCAATAGCTTTGTATGCCTGGCCTTTTTCAGCCATTGGATGTCCGTCAAAGGTTGTTGCTATGGATGCAGGTGTCCCAGGCATCTTAAGCAGAATTGCAGAGATGAGACCACCAGATACTGAGCCTACATACAACGCCATCAGAATTGACATGCCCTCGATGGGTGAAAGGCCATACGTAACAGGCAAGAATAGTGCAATTGCCATTACAGAGGTCAGCCCGGGAACTGCTCCGAAGATTATTCCAACTCCTACTCCCACAATGAGCAAGGTGAAAATCTTAAGGCTGAACATTGCCATAACACCTTGAAAAAATAGTGTAGCCATTATAGATGCTCCTTATCCTAATATTCCACTAGGTAAAACAAGACTAAATCCTTTCACAAAAAGAAAGTAGATTATAATTGAAGAGGTGAGTGAAAGCAGTGCAGCAAAAACAAGTTTCCTTTTTTTCTTGGGAGAAAGGATAAGGATTAGTGCAAAGACATACAGAGCGCTCATAATCAGAAAACCGATAGGCTCCAAGAGGGCAATATATACACCGGTAGAGACTATGGTAAGAAGTATTGTTATGTAGTTTGGTAGATTTTCCGATGCCTCCTCATTTTCTTCAACCGTTTTGGCTTTCATCTGTTTCAAGACTGTGAATACCTGAATGCTGCACAAGCCCAAGAGCAACCATCCCAAGACTCTTGGATAGAATGCAGACCCGACAGAGCTTGCCCCCGCCCCTTTGTAGATGTGGATTGTATTGGCCCCAAGAAGGTAGAGAATTGCGAGTACCAGTAAGAACAAAGCACCCACTAAAGGTTTGTTTTTTTTAAGTTTTTCCATACTTGACTCCTTGAATTTTTTCATTCGATAATATTCCCCGATTCATCAAATGGCAGAGCATAGGACTCACTTATTATTTGAATTGTGGGATTGCTTGAAACCTCACTGATCAGATTTTCTGATACCTCCAATTCTTCGACATGCAAGGTATTCTTTATTCTTACCATCCTAACTTCAGAAAAAGGACGGCCTATTATGGTCTTAATTGCAGCTCTGATCGCCAAATCATCATTTTCCATGATGATGGGAATCTTACCTGAGACTACAACCCTGCTGGTGAGCTGGTTTGGGTATGTCTTTTCCAGTTTTATCTTGTCAAAAAAGCGCCTTGTGATGACATCTCCATTTCCCATACCTGTTGCATTCCCTGCTGAAGCAGCTGTGAGGTCTCGGATAACAATACGTTGGGTCAAGGGATCCGCTTTTATGTGTTCTGCGGTATATCTGCGGATTACATTACAGTCCATACCTGGCCCACTTATATCTTTTCCCATCTCATCGACAACCAGCACATCTATCGATTTAAAAGGAATAGCAGGCATCATTGATCTTGCTTGTTCAAGCAGTCCTGGTTCCTTCTCCATGATCTCATTGCTAGGAATCGTGACAATGCGTGCAGTCTCATCATAGGCATTTTCTAAAAGTCCAATAGCAAAGCGGATATTGCTATGTGCAAATAGAGTAGTTCCGATCTCCTCTATCCTGTCTGCCATCAGGTCCATGCCAGCACTATGGCACAACTCTGCACCAACCTGCTTTCCCAGTCCAATGACACCCATTTTTGCAAGTCCACTCTCATATTTTCCATGAAAACCTGGATGGGGCTTGATTTTTGCTATGATTATAGTTGCATCGGCTTGTGCTGCATGTGCGTCAAAATACACAGGGAGTCCTGATTCTGTTGTGGCAAGGGTTACTACATCCATGGATGAGCGGATACTTGCTCCCATAGTGGATTCGGTAATGCCGAACCCTGCCAATACAGCCACTTGTCCTTCCCCAGTAGCCCCACCATGGCTTCCCATGGCAGGTACTATGAAGGGTTTTGTTTTGATGTCCTTGAGTATATGCACTGTTTTGGCAACAATTTGTGATAAATTAGCAATCCCCCTGCTTCCCACGGCGATAGCAACATTCATGCCTGGCTTGAGGGATTCGAGTACTTTGGAATTATATAGTTGCTTTTCTAATTCTGCGTTTACATCTTTAATTACGGGACGTTCGAATGCCTGTCTGATTCGAACGACCTTCGGGATTGTAACGTCAGCAAGCAGTGCTCCATATACATCAGACATACTCAATCCTCCACTATTTGTCTTGGAGAACTAGGTTTGTTAGCAGCCCAACTTGCCTTTTTACCGCTGAGAATCTCGTGGATACCCATTGCTGCATGAAGCCCCATGCGATCGGTTGTCTCGTTGGTTAGTGATGCATTGTGCGGTGATAAGGTCACGTTATCCATTTTCAGCAGGGGATTATCCTGTGCCGGTGGTTCTTTCTCAAATACGTCCAATGCAGCCCCAGCAATTACTCCTGACTGTAAGGCTTCGATGAGATCCTTTTCACGAACGACATCACCCCTTGCACAGTTGATAAGGATTGCTGAACGTTTCATCAAGGAAAACTGTTCCATGCCAATACTTGCTTGTGTGTCTGGTGTGCTGGGAAGGTGAAGTGATACAAAGTCGGCTTTGCTCCACACATCATCCACGGAGTCTTGGAATTCAATCTCCTGGGCAACTTTATCGGGTGAGAGGAAAGGATCATACCCAATTACTTTCATACCAAGTCCGTAGCAGGCCTTCTTTGCCACCAATGTCCCAATGCGTCCAAGACCGATGATTCCAAGGACCTTGCCTTCAATATCCATTCCCTTTATTCGGTTTCTGGCTTCAAAGTCTCCCTGTCTGGTCAATCGGTCCATCAGGACTGTACGCTTAGCAGCATCTATCAGAAGCCCGAGGGTTCTCTCAGCAACTGCCAAAGTGTTGGAATGGGGGCCATTTGTAACCCAGATACCTTTTTGTTCCGCATATGTGAGATCGATATTGTCCAGTCCCACACCATGTTTGCTAATGACTTTTAGAGTATCTGCAGCATCAAGTATGTTTTTTGATATTTTTTCATTTCTCGAAAGGATTGCATCAACCCCGACAACATCGGCAATTATCTGGTCTTCCTTGATCCCCGACCCCATTTTTACGATATATCCCCTTTCTCTAAGGAAATCCTTTCCCGGTTCAGATATGTTGGAAGGGATCAAAACGATTTTGCTCATGTAATACTTCTCCTTTTGGCCGTTATCTCTTGCATGTATCAGTATGCAAGTTCCATGCCAAAAGAAGAAATCGAGGTCACACGTCTAGATCTAGTTCCTGTATTTTCCTCCAGAGGGTGACTCTACTTATTCCCAGAATCTGTGCTGCTTTTGTCTTGTTGAAGGATGTGCTCTTGAGCGCTTCTTGAATCAATTGCCTTTCTTGCTCACGAAATGGAAGAGTTGTTTTTTCCTTTGGTTCCTCATTCTGGTGGGGATGTTGGATGTACTGGGTGTCTAGGTGTTCTTTAATATCAATGTCGGTAATGGTTCCTGTCAAATTCAGAGCAGCCAGTCGCTCACACATATTTCTGAGTTCTCTGACATTACCTGTCCACTCGTACTGAACCAGCAGTTGTATCGCTTTTTCATCAACTACGGGTGCCTTCCTTCCATATAATTCAGCAAAATGTGAGAGAAACTCCTTTGCTAATAACATGATATCGCCCTGTCTCTGACGTAAGGGAGGGATGCGTAGGGTAAATACATTGAGGCGGAAGTAGAGGTCTTCTCTGAATTCTCCATTCTGTGTAAGAATTTTTAATTCCTTGTTTGTTGCAGATATAACTCTCACGTTAATCGGAAGAACCCTATCATGTCCAATGGGTATTACCTCTTGTTCCTGGATTACACGAAGCAGTTTAGCTTGAAGGGATAAAGGAATTTCAGAGATTTCGTCAAGGAAAATTGTCCCATTGTGGGCAAGTTCAAACAATCCTTTTTTACCTTTTTTTGTTGCCCCCGTGAAAGCACCTTCTACATACCCGAAGAGCTCACTTTCCAGCAAACCTTCCGATAGTGCAGCACAGTTGATAGCCACGAAGCTCTCGTTTGAACGAGAACTCAGCATATGAATGCTTTGTGCAAAAAGTTCCTTTCCAGTCCCTGTTTCTCCAATGATCAGGACATTTGAATCGACTGCGGCGTATTGTTTGCAGGTGAATTTTGCTTTGGTGATTTGAGGACTGTTTCCCAATATGTCAGTTATAGAATACTTGGCACGATGGCCCTTCGAGTAAATTTTCCCTCGAATTTTTCCTTCAAGTTCTTGGACCCGAGATACATTTTGAAAGGTAAAGACTCTGCCAATTCTTTTGCCATTCATCTTTACCGGAACATTGTTGAAAGTAAGGTATTGGTTATCAAACTTGACTGTTTCAGCAACCAGCTCCCTATCTTCTTTGATCAAAGAAGCTATTTCGCGATTTTGAATTACAGAATCTATGTGTTTGTTTATATATTTTTCAGTCTCCCTGGGCATTCCTAATATCTTTTGTCCAATGTCATTGCATACCAAAATGGTTTGAGTGAGATCTACTGCTATGATTCCCTCTGTTACGTAGTCCATGATGGTTTTGTATACAAGGGTTTTTTGCTGCTCGACAATGCTTATGTCGGCGATGCGCTTGGCCTCGGAAATAGCTTGGCTAATTGATTCCCTTCCTGATCGGATAAGAACAGCATGTAAGCCGAGCGTTCTAGCATGACGGCAGCCATTATTTCCTCCTATGATGGTCTTGCATCCATCAGATTCTGCTTTTTCTACTTTTTCTATAACCTCATGAAGGGAGTTTTCCTTAAGATAATATGGTTGCAAGTGAACTCCCATCGCTTTTGAGACCTGCTCAATACCTGCCAACATGTTTATTGAGCCGATGACAGCAGTGGGAAGGTTCCCAAATTGTTGTTTTGCCTCATTTACAGCAGCAACAAGGTCACTGCCAGCAACGATAACCTCTACAACTGGAAGATGAAATCCCACTCGCTTTAGGTCATATACAATTGCACCGCGAGCCACTACAACATTGGAGTCAATATTGTGATCCAACACGGCTTGGGTGGAAGAGGCAGAAATGATTTCCAAAATATAATCATCTGCTTCCTTAAAAGACTGAGCGTACGTCCCTTGAGTTGTAAAAACTTCTTCAGCAATTTCCTTCATTTCTGGATAGTTAGCAATAAAAGTTATCTTTGCCATAATTCCTCGTTTGAATGAATGTTTCAAAATGTTACAAATTGCAACAAATTGTTAAATACATGTTACGCTTTTGTAGAGAGTTTGTCAAAAAGTATTTCGCAGTTTGAATATTTTGTTGAACTATTCAACAGTTTTATCTTTGAATATCTTGTAATATGCATGGCTTGTCATAACTTGGCATCATACTTGCATACTTGGTTGGTGAAGATTTTTTTAACCATACTGTTTTACTAAAAGAGGAGGAATGAGTATGAAACGAACAAGAAGAATCACTGTGTTGGTGATTGTAGGGCTGCTAGCCCTCTCGTTGTATGCACAGGGACAACAGGAAGTTGCAGGTAGTGACCCCTATGCCAAATGGCCAGAAAAGCCAGTGCAATTCATAGCCTTCATGGGTGCCGGTGGCGATACCGACTTTAACTCTCGTACCTATGCAAAGTACCTGGAAGCTGAACTTGGAAAGCCTGTAGTCGTATCTAACGTATCAGGTCTTGGTGGTGCTCTTGGAACTGCAAAGTTGAAAAGCAGTGCTGCTGATGGATATACTTTTGGGTTTTTCCACACGTGTGTAAATATCAATGAAGTGACAAAGATGGCTGATTATAGCTGGGAAGTCTTTGATATGGTCCGTGTAGTAGGAAAGAGTGGAGGAGAGGCATTTGTTGTTCGAAAGGATTCTCCCTATAATACACTCCTAGAAATGATTGAAGCTTCAAAGAAAAATCCTGGAGCAATGAAGATTGCCGCAAACGTTGGAGCAACTTCACACTGGGCATCGATGGTATTGCTTGCTGAGCATGACGCTGGATTCAATATAGTGAACACCGGAAGTTCTGCAGAACGCGTTTCAGGTCTTCTTGGTGGTCACTTAGACATCATTCTCAATCCTATTGGAACAGTCAAAGCATATTTGGAGACCGGAGCTTTCAAGTTGCTTGCTGTGACTAGCCCTGAAAGGCTTCCACAGTATGCTGATATCCCTACCGCAAAAGAGCAAGGCGTCAAGTTGAACTATGACCTGCACTACTATGTATTGGCTCCAAAGGGTACTCCCAAGCCAATTATTGAAAAACTTGGAAAGGCAATGGAGAATGTTGCAAAGCGTGCTGATTATGCTGCCGATATTGCCAAAGCCTATAATCAGCTCCCTCTTGTGATGAGTTATGAGGATTCCATCAAGTATATCACCGATGAGCGCACAATGATTATGAAGTATGCTCCTATGTTTGATAAATAAAAGGATGTACATATGAAGCAGAGCATACTATCCAAAGAAGAGATTCGCTGTCTGGAGATTTATGATACCCCTACAATTGCTAATGCCTTGGAAAGGTTTGAACTAAGAGCCAGGACCGAAGGTGTTACAGATGAATCAATACACCAGATAATTCCTTATAGCAAAACTTTTATCGGATATGTATGCACTGCCACCATTTCTGCATCCGAGCCTGCACAAGGGGACAATCGTCCCCTTGCACGCAGGTATTTTGAGCAATTTCATGCATTTGATGGACCTACGATTTCAGTGATTCAGGATCTGGATAAGAAACCTGTTGGATCCTTTTGGGGCGAGGTAAACGCAACTGTTCATAAAGCTCTTGGCTGCATTGCAACAGTTACCGACGGTGGCGTTCGTGATTTGCGCGAAGTGAAAACCCTTGGATTTGGTTATTTTGCCAAAGAGGTTCTGGTCACTCATGGGTATGTTCACTTTGAAGATTGCTGCTGTCCCGTAACTATAGGAAATCTTCAGTTGAACCCCGGTGATCTGATCGCTGCAGATGAGCATGGGGTGGTGCTAATACCAGCGGAGGCCGCAAAAGATTTGCTACAGGCTTGTAGGCTGACAGCAATGGCGGAGACTCCGATCCTTGAAGGAAGCAGAAGGGCTATCTTGGCTGGAATAAAACCGAGTGTCGATGAAATCATGGAATTACGTGAAAGTATGTATCGGTTACGTAAGAGTCATTGCTAAACAAACTCTTCTCTTGTACTCGTTGAGTTATCTACTACAACTCTATCAAGTGCAAAGAGTACATTAAGGACCCAACGTTTTTAAAATCATACTCTTGTGTAGTATGTTTTTTCGTTTACAGCTAATTCAGATCAAGTAGAACACCTTGTTCGGGATTTTGATGAGGAGATATAAGCATGGAAGATTTGATGAAGTTCCGTTCAATGAAGACTCTGAATGTTTCTGGAAAAAAGGTGCTTGTTCGTCTTGATATCAATTCCCCTTTGGATACTCAAACAAAGGAAATTATCAATACTAATCGAATAGCCAAAAGTATTCCTACCATTGAATGGCTGGTATCACAAGGGGCTAAAGTTGCCCTAATTGCCCACCAGGGTGATACAGATGATTATCAGAACTTGATAACGATGGAAGAACATGCACATATCTTGTCTTTTATGCTAAACAAGACAGTTGTATATGTTGATGATGTTTGTGGGCCTACGGCACAGGAAAAGGTAAAAACCCTTCAAGATGGTGAAATTGTCTTGCTGGGAAATCTCAGATATTTGGCAGAAGAGATCTCTGTGTTTGAAAAGGTCGTGCCTTTGGAAGCCCAACAGATGCTCTCTTGTTATTTGGTACGTTCTTTGGCTCCTCTCTTTGATTTCTATATTAATGATGCGTTTTCAGCGGCTCATCGGAAGTCACCCAGTATGGTGGCTTTTCAACAGGTATTGCCAAGCGCTGCTGGATTACTTTTTTTTGACGAAGTGCAAGCACTTTCCCAGATTCTTCTAGCTCCAGAGCATCCTTGTGTTTTCGTCTTGGGAGGATCCCGTATTGGTGATGCTTTTGGGATGATGCAATCTGTTTTGGAAAATAAAACAGCTGATGCTATCCTCACTTGTGGAATAACCGGTCAAATTTTCCTTTTGGCGAAAGGGGTTGCTTTAGGAGATAAGACTATGAGTTTTCTCGAAAAGAAATCCTTGCTGAAATATGTTGCTGAGGCTAAAACATACCTTGAACGTTTTCCTGAGAATATTTACATGCCCCTTGATTTTGCCTACCTGGATTCTTCTGGTATGCGCAAGGAAGAGGTTGTGACTGAAAGTATGCAGAGTTATTCCTATGGAGATATAGGATCAAAAACTATAGACCAGTACTCAAAGCTACTCACCAGTGCAAAGACCATATTCGTAAATGGCCCAGCAGGCATCTATGAACAGAAAGAGTTTCAGTTGGGAACGGAAGCCCTCTGGCAAACTATTGCCAGCAGTTCAGCATATTCTGTTGTAGGCGGAGGTGACAGCGTCAATGCTGCTACCAAATTTACCGAGTTGTCTGACTGGTCTTATATATGCACTGCCGGAGGTGCAATGGTGCAATTCCTTGCAGGAAAAAAACTCCCCCTTATTGAAGCGATGGAACAGGGGACTTGCTGATGAAGACGAAATTGGAAGTTGCAATCCCTTACAATAAAGGCACCTTTGTCGTTTCGCTCTCTGATACTCATCTGCTCGGTATAGTTGAGCCTAACGAAGTGGAAAATCCAAAAAGTCAGCAGGAGTTACTTGCAACTATTAACACCCCAGAATTTCATGAGTTTTTGGCGTTCCCAGGATCTTTATTGGTAATAATAAACGATGGAACCCGGCCCACACCTACACGATTACTCTTGTCAGCCATCAAAGGGGAATTGCTTGAAGCTAATGCGAAATTCATCATTGCTACTGGGGCGCATAGGGGACCTACCGAAGAAGAGTATGAATTCATATTTGGTAGCACTTATGAAGTTTTCAAGGATAGGGTTTTCGTACATGATGCCCGTTGTGATGAGGCCATGGTCTATATCGGAACCTCTAGCAATGGGACAAAACTGCTTTTGAACCAATTGGTCGTCAACGCTGGGAAGATCTTGGTGATAGGCTCGGTTGAGCCCCATTACTTTGCGGGGTATACAGGCGGAAGAAAAGCCTTTTTGCCAGGGACTGCTGCATACGTGTCTATCGAACAAAACCACAAGCTTGCGCTGTCCTCTGAAGCTACTTCCCTTGCTCTTGTCGGCAATCCTGTACATGAAGATATGATGGATGCTGTCTCTTTGATCAAAACCCCGGTATACTCATTCATGACAGTATTGGACAAAAACCATCAATTGGCTGGTCTTTTTTCCGGAAGCTTATCTGATTCTTTTCAAGCGGCAATAGATTCTGCCAATTCTGTTTTTGTAACTGAAATTTCCCAAAAAGCGGATATTGTCGTCACTGTTGCTAGATATCCTATGGATGTTGATCTGTACCAGGCACAAAAGGCAATGGACAATGCCAAGCTTGCACTCAAGGACGGGGGGACCATGATTCTAATTGCCGCTTGCAGGGAGGGGGTTGGGGATCAGGCCTTTTCAAACCTACTCTCTTCTTCCGACACTCCGGAAAAGGTATTGGAATCCATCAGCAGAGAGTACAAGTTGGGTTATCACAAGGCTGCGAAGATGGCTGAGGTTTTCTCATGGGCAACAGTTGAAATCTTATCCGTCTTGGATGACAAGCTCCTTGAATCACTCTTCTTTAAGCCAATTCATGATCTTCAGCAGGCCCTCGACGTTGCGATCTCTAGGCATGGGAGTGTAGACAGACCTGCAAAAGTATTGTTCCTACTTGATGGGTGCGTAAACGTTCCAAAAGTGAAAGATGATACTGACGGTGTTATGATGAAATAAAAGGTAGTGTTTATAATTTATTATAATGCTGTTGGTTACTGTATAGTCAAATTACTGCTTGTAAGATGTTTTTTGCTCAAGATGTACTATGTGCTAATTGGGAATAACTGTAAACGATATAACTTGGAGGTTAGTCATGCAGAAAAAAAGAATGGTTTTTATCAGTGTTTTATTGGTGTTCGCTTTGGGTAGTTCCCTTTGGGCCGCAGGGGCCACCGAACAAAAGCAACAGGAAGCTTGGCCTAGTCGCCCTGTCACCTTGATCGTTCCTTATGCCGCTGGTGGCGGAACAGATGTCGTGGCAAGATTGATTGCTGACGATTTGCAAAGAGAGTATGGAATGCCCTTTAATGTGGTGAACAGGGATGGTGGTGGTGGTGTTGTCGGTCACAATGCCATTTCCACAGCAGAGCCTGATGGATACACCATTGGTCTGGCTACATTCTCACTTACCACTTACAAGTGGTTTGGTTCTTCAAATGTAACGTACGAAAACTTTACACCTATTGCTTTGTTCAATATCGATTCAACGGCAATTCTTGTAAATGAAAAAAGTCCTTATCAAAACCTGGGACAGCTCATTGATGCAATCAGGGCTAATCCTAATACTTTGAAGATGGCGACACCCATGGGTGCCGGTCACCATTTGGCATTTTCCAACCTGTTGGATAAGCTAGACATCGATCCTAATACTGTAACCACTGTACCTGTTACTGGTGGTGCCGTCATTATTCAGGAGCTTGCTGCAAATGGTGTTGATATTGGCCCTTCCACGCTTCCTGAGTCAGTTGGAATGATTCAGGCTGGCAAGGTCCGTCCACTAGCAACTCTTTCAAAAGAGCGCTCTTCTGCATTCCCTGATGTGCCTACAGTCAAGGAAGCGGTCGGCATTGAGCTTATTGGGGGTACCTGGAGAGGCCTGGTCGCTCCAAAAAACATGGATAAGGAAATTGTGGATAAGTTGTCTGCAAGCATAAAGAGAATTTATGACAGTTCCAGTTTTCAGGATGTTATGAACAAAAGAGGGTATGGACTCACCTATTTGAATTCGCAGGACTTTTACAGCTTCATGAAGGATATGCATGAAGCCAACGGAATAATCCTTAAGAAGATTGGCCTGATAAAATAAGTTGTGATTTTTTAACTGCCAAAGGATTGTTATCCTTTGGCAGTGTTTTGATGTTTATCTATGATTAGGGAGTAATCCGATGAAATTCAATGATGCTTTGATAGGTGGTGTTTTACTGATATTGTCTGTGGCCATATTGGGGTATGTGAATACCTTTCCTGCAATGCCATTGAGTACCTATGGACCGGCTACATTTCCCAAATTATTAGGGACGGGCCTGTTAGCTAGTAGTGTATACTTGATAATTTCAGGCATTCGAAACCGCAAGACAGTTCCATGGACACAATTCGCTGCTTGGACTCAAGATAGGCGTAGATGGTTACGGTTTATGGAAATTCCTCTGGCTATACTTGGCTATGTTATTATCGCGCCCTTCTTTGGATATATTCTATATGTCTTTGTAGCACTAGTATTAATTCTATTAGACTTTACAGAGATGCGCTGGAAGGTTTCGATTATTACTGCAGCCGTATTTTCAGTGGTTTCCTTTCTGATATTTTCAAATGGGCTTATGGTTCCCCTTCCACAGGGATTTTTAGGATCAATAATCTAGGAGGTCTCCTCATGCATGGTTTTATGGAAGCGGTCCATTTGGTATTTCAATTTGATATTCTTGCTGTCTTGGTTCTCTCTTCCTTGTTTGGACTTTTTATGGGTTCCATTCCTGGGTTGACCGCCACTATGGCAGTAGCACTCATCGTTCCCTTAACGTTTTTTATGGATCCCATTGCGGCAATGGGGGCTGTTGTCGGCGCCACATCAATGGCGATCTTTGCTGGGGATATCCCAGGGGCTTTGCTTAGGATTCCAGGAACACCAGCTTCTGCTGCTTATTCTGATGATTCCTTCCTGCTAAGTCAGAAAGGTTATTTGGAGCTTAGCTTAGGTTCGAGTGTTATCTTCTCTTCAATCGGAGGGCTTTTCGGTTCAGTGTTCTTTATTTTTGCTGCACCTGCGCTTGCTGAACTGGCCTTGCTCTTTACCAGTTTTGAATATTTTTGGCTGACTCTTATGGGGCTTTCCTCTGCAGTTATCATTTCCAAAGGTTCAAATATCCGTGGGTGGGTTGCTCTTATCATCGGACTTCTCCTTGCAACAATCGGTTTGGATATTTCCATGGGGTTTCCTCGCTTTACTTTTGGAAATTCCAATTTGGCTGCGGGTATTGATATCCTGCCTGCTCTTATCGGGGCATTTGCGATTTCTGAGATTTTACGCTCAGTTTCAGCTACTGACCTCAAAGGACAGAAGGTTCAGCAGCATATTGGGAACCTCTTGAAGGGTGTTGGGAAAGTGGGCATGAAGTATAAGTTTAATGTTATTCGTTCGGGAATTCTGGGAACCCTCATTGGAGCACTTCCAGGGTCTGGAGCAACCATGGCTTCATACCTTGCGTATGCTTTGAGCAAGAGCATGTCCAAGGAAAAAGAGAAATATGGTACGGGTCATATCGAGGGTATTATTGATGCGAGCTCTGCTAACAATGCAAGTGTAGCTGGAGCTTGGATTCCTGCATTGGTATTTGGAATACCTGGAGATACGTTGACAGCTATCGCTTTGGGTGTGCTTTTTATGAAAGGAATCAACCCTGGACCCACGATATTTATGAACACTCCTGAGTTTGTATATGCGATCTTCATTTTATTCATCATAGCTAATGTTCTTATGATACCTTTTGGGCTTGGAGCTATAAAGGTGTCAAAACACATTTTATCAGTACCTCCAAGTATTCTATATCCTCTTATCCTTATGACAACTGTTGTGGGTACCTTTTCCGTACAGAATGCAACCTTTGACCTCATCTTGATGCTGGGAATTGGAATCCTCGCATATGTTATGAACGAAAATGGGTTTCCACTTGCCCCCATGATCCTAGGACTGCTGCTAGGGGAGATGCTTGAGAATAACTTCATGGGCTCCATCGTAAAAGCTCAGGGAAATCTTTTGGTCTTCTTCGAAAGACCTCTTTCAGCTGTTCTTGGAATCATCACCATCCTGCTATGGGTATTCCCAATAGTAAAGGGCTTTGTATCATTTCTTAGATCTGCAAAACATAGTAAATCGCAAGTTTGATTCTCTTGACCTGTCCCTTAGGTAGTGTATAGTCATAATATGAGTTACACACCAAATACAAACCGTTATGAAGAGATGAAGTACCGGTATGCTGGAGCAAGTGGCTTGAAGTTGCCCGAGCTCTCCTTGGGGCTCTGGCATAACTTCGGGACAGATGCCGATCACAGCGTTGCTACAGATATCCTGTGCACTGCCTTTGACCGGGGCATCACCCACTTTGACCTTGCCAACAACTATGGGCCTCTTCCTGGAAGTGCCGAGAGCCGGTTCGGCCAGATTTTTACAGAGCAGTTTGGCTCCCATCGTGATGAGATGCTCATTTCCACAAAGGCAGGCTACCTCATGTGGCCTGGGCCCTATGGGGACTTCGGCTCGCGCAAGTACCTGCTTGCAAGTTGCGACCAGAGCCTCAAGCGCATGGGCCTTGAGTATGTGGACATCTTCTACCACCACCGCCCTGACCCCAATACCCCCTTGGAGGAGACGATGGGAGCCTTGGCGACCTTGGTCTCCCAGGGCAAGGCCCTCTATGTCGCGATAAGCAACTACCATGCAAAGGATGCCCTGAAGGCCAAAGCCATGCTTGACGGGATGGGGTGCCCCTGCATCCTCAACCAGGTCCGCTACTCCATCCTTGACCGTTGGACAGAAGAGGACAAGCTCCTTGATGCCCTGGATGGCAAGGTAGGGACCATCTGCTTCTCTCCCTTGGCCCAAGGGTTGCTGACCTCCCGCTACCTCGAGGGAAAGGTTCCCTCCGGCTCCAGGGCAAGTGAGAACAGGTTCCTCAAGGCCAAGAACATCACGCCTGTAGTGGTGGATAAGCTCAACAAGCTCAATGCGATAGCCATGAAGCGGGAGCAGACACTCTCTGAGATGGCCATCGCCTGGTTGCTGAGGGATCAGAGGGTAACCTCGGTCCTGATCGGAGCAAGCTCGGTTGGGCAGTTGGAGGAGAACCTCAAGGCCATCAAGGACGATACTCCTTTTACCAAAGAGGAGCTCGCTGCCATCGACGCCCTGACGACGTAGGGGATGGGATTGATGGGAGAAAAAGACAGGCGAGTCGATGCGTATATCGCTCAGTTCCCACAGGAGCAGCAGAGCCGCCTCACGGCTCTGCGCTCACTCATCCATGAGACGGTCCCCGCTGTGAGGGAGACTATCAAATATGCGATGCCCACCTTCCTCTATGGGGGGGACCTTATCTATATTGCTGGTGCCAAAGCACATACCGGGGTGTATCCGATGCCTAGTGGAGTCTCCCACTTTGCCACGGAGCTGTTCTCCTACCACACCTCCAAAGGGGCGATACAGTTTCCCCTTGACAGGAGCCTCCCTTTGGAACTTATCAGGAGAATCATCCTCTTCAGGGTTGAGGAGAATATCCAACAACAGGAAAAGAGGGAAAAATAAACATTCAGTTTATGTCGTCTACTCTATAAGTCACTCATATACAAACGATACCAGTTCAGATTTTCTGCGATTACTGTGTTTGCGGGCAAGGGCTCTGGCAGATTCTTCATCTCTATTTCTTATCGCCTCATATAGCTGTACATGGTCTTCGATGATAGCAAGAAATCTTTCTTCTGTGTTGTTGGGATTTGATAGGCGATCAGGTCTCAGCATTGCATGCAATAGATCTTGGATTATTGAAACCAATGGATTACGGGTAATTTTGGCAATCTTACTATGGAATTTTTCATCCAGTATGATAAATTCAGCAGTCTTGGCAGTATCAACTGCTTTGCGTTGTTCAATAAGGATAGCACGAAGCTCGAGAAGCTCGATGTCCGTTCGTACTTGTGAAGCCAATGCCAAGACTTCTGGTTCGATTATCGTCTTCAAGTCATACACGTGGAGTATGTTTTGATTGGTTCCTCCCATACCTTGTTGAAGATAAATCCCAAATAAGGTCTGAATGATGTTGTTGTCTAAGGATTTGACAAATGTTCCCGCTCGTGGTCTTATTTCAACTAACCCAATTGAGCTAAGTGAAATGATTCCAGTTCTGATTTCGCTGGGAGTGCAACCGACTAATTCTGCGAATTCCCTGATGGCAGGCAATCGCTCTCCTGCTTTCATTTTTTTTTCATGCATAAAGTTGAATATCTCTAAAACTACTTCTTGAGTGTCCACTGTTAATCAATCCTCCATGTCTGTTCATCACACGGATTGCATTTTAGTAGAATATTTTTGTTATTGCAAATGAAATTAAAAAACTATTTCAGAATTACATGATCGGTTTTTTTGACGACATACTGTTTGTCCTGGTATCTGCCTTAAAAATGGCCTATGAATACTATTTTTGTTGACGGGTAGCATATGCTATGTTATTCTTGATTTATTAGATAATCACTGATTATCAGAGGAGGACTTGATGAGAAAATTGTTTTTAGTGAGCATGGTAATCTTGCTGGCTTCATCGTTTATGGTGTTTGCTGCTGGTGAAGCTGAAGCTTCTAGCTGGCCTACTCGGACTGTGCAGATAGTTGCACCATACGGCCCCGGTGGAGATACAGATTTCAATGCGCGTGCATATTCTAAGTTTCTGGATGTGGAATTAGGAAAGCCAGCAATTGTCGCTAACATGGCAGGAAGTGGAGGAGTTACTGGAAGCCGCCATGTAAAGGATTCTCGTCCTGATGGCTACACAGTCTTATTCTATCACACAGCAATGTTGGTAAATGAGCTTGCCGGTTCATCCAATTATAGTCTCAAGGATTTTGAATATGTATGCACAAGTGGTGAGGCTCCTGGGGACGTGATTGTTGTTAGATCAAATATGGGGATCAATACTCTTGGTGAGCTTATTGAATACTCAAAGAAGAACCCTGGTGAACTCACTTTGGCTGCTGACGTAGGAACGATCACACATATCTTGGCGTTGCAGTTAGCAGATGCAGGCGCAGAATTTAACGTTGTCAGTACCGGTGGGGCTGCAGAGCGTGTAACGGCTCTGAAGGGCGGGCACATTGATATCATCATGAATGCCTACGGAACTGTAAGTGACTATGTTCAAACTGGTGAATTCAAGGTTTTGGCAGTAACAAGTCCCAAGCGTGAAGAAGGATTCAAGACTGTTCCTACAGCTTTGGAGCAGGGCTATAATGTACAGGTTCCCAAATATTATTTCTTTGCTATGCCAAAAGGAACCCCAAAAGAAATCGTTGCTAAGTTTGCTTCCGCAATAGAAAATGTTTCCAAAAATCCTGAATACGCAAAACTTATTTGGAATTCTTTCCGCCAGGTTCCTGTATTCAAAACAGCAGAAGAAGGCCTAAAAGATTTCACAGAGATTTCTAATTTCATTGAGAAGTATCGCGTCAGATTTCAATAATTGGTTCAAGGAGGGTGGTAATTCCACCCTCCCTATACAATAAGGGTCATTAATTATGATAAAGAATAAAGGTAATTTTATTTCAGGAGTAGTGATTTTTTTCGTTGCAGGTTTCATGTTTTTTTTCTCGCTTGGAATTAAATCAGTTGCTGGAATGACCATTGCCATTGGTTCAGATCTTTTGCCGAAGGTGGTAGCAATTCTTCTTATGTGTTTTAGTGCGATATTGGTTGTGACTAATTTTACCTTCAAGAAAAATATAGAGCCGCAACCCGAAGTTGTAATTGCCCCTTCCAAGCAGGCAAACATCAGCCAAGTAAAAGCTGTTTTGATTTCCATTGCGCTGATAACTGTATACATTGCAATGATGGAATTCTTTGGATTTATAATTTCTACAATGTTGTATCTTTTTGCACAATTTATAGTCTTAGCACCAAAGAAAAAAGTAAGGTATATTGGTTTTCTTGCTATAGCCATTCCTGCTACTTTTATAATCTATTTCATATTTGTCAGGGGTTTCTCCCTCATGCTTCCTCGTGGTTTAGTGTTCAATTTCTAAGGAGTCGGAATATGGCAGAATTATTTCTTACTGGATTTCTCAGTATATTTACGATAAAAATTATTTTCCTTATCACCATCGGTGTCGCTATTGGCATTATCTTTGGAGCAATTCCAGGATTGACTGCAACAATGGCCGTTGCACTGTGTCTTCCAATGACATTTGGTATGGAGCCAATAGCTGGTTTCAGTCTTTTGATTGGTCTCTATATCGGAGGAATATCTGGAGGGTTGATTTCAGCTATCTTGCTAAATATACCAGGTACCCCTGCATCCATCGCTACAGCTTTTGATGGGTATCCGATGGCTATGCGCGGTGAAGCTGGCAAGGCTCTTGGTGTAGGAATCGTATTCTCCTTTATCGGTGGATTCATAGGAATACTCTTTCTGATTTTACTCTCTCCTCCAATCGCTTCATTTGCCTTAAGGTTTGGTACGTTTGAATATTTTGCCGTAAGTATTTTTTCTTTGACCATGATCATCAGTTTGTCTGGGAAATCAATAGTTAAAGGATTGATCAGTGGGTTGCTAGGTATCTCTTTCGCAATGATCGGCTCTGCTCCGATAGATTCAGCAAAACGGTTTACCTTTGGAAATTATGATTTTGATGCTGGTCTTTCTCTGCTCCCAGTTCTTATAGGGTTGTTTGCAATTTCTGAGATTCTTCGCACTGCTGAGGCAGATAAAGATGCAGAAGAGGCCTCCCTTGCTAGTTTTCACATTAAAGGTTTTGGTTTTAGCATGAAGGAGTTCCTGTCCCAAAAATGGAATGCACTTCGTTCAACTATGATTGGCTTAGGAATAGGGATTTTGCCCGGAATCGGTGGTGGTACAGCCAATATCATCGCATATGTTGCAGCTAAAAACCAATCGAAGTATCCAGAAAAGTTTGGAACTGGTGTTATTGATGGCATCGTAGCTTCAGAAAGTGCGAACAATGCTTCTATTGCAGGAGCCATGATACCGTTGATGACTCTAGGTATACCAGGCGATACGATTACGGCGATGTTACTTGGTGGTATGATGATCCATGGCTTGCATCCTGGACCGCTTTTGTTTGTGAACCAGCCCAAAATTGTCTATGGGATATTTGCAGCTTTGTTGGTTGCCAATTTGATGATGTTGGTTTTGGAGTTTCTCGGGATGCGGGTTTTCGTCAAGCTATTATCCATTCCCAAGCATATCCTTTTACCTATCATATTGGTCCTCTGCCTTGTTGGATCATATGGGTTGAACAATAGAATGTTTGATGTATGGACCATGCTGGCTTTTGGCTTGATAGGTTATACCCTTGATAAACTTAAGTTTCCTTTACCGCCTGTTATCCTTGGTTTCATTCTAGGGCCAATCATTGAAATCAACTTGAGAAGAGGCATTATGATCAGCAAGGGAAGTTTCGTTCCATTTTTTACACGCCCTATTTCGGTTGTATTCCTGCTGATCGCACTATTTTCTCTTATATTTTCTATTGTTAAGAGCAAGAAAAGCTCCTAATAGCTTCTTGTATTCACAAATGATATTCCGGAGGCATCGTAGTATGAATTCCCATCAAAATTTTTTCCATAGAGTTACTTCCCAAACTCCCACCAGATTTTGGATTAATAATGTAACGCGTAATGAAGCGGTATTGGCACTGGGTGAAGGGGCTGTTGGCTGCACCCAGAATCCATCGTATGTATATAAAATGTTGACCCATGAGGTTGACTCAGCTTATGCGATGGAAAAACTAGGTGTACTAATGGATTCTGGATATTCTGATGTTGATCAGATCCAAGAAGTGCTGCAGCAACAATTGGTAGGGGAAATTGCGAAAGCTTTTTTGCCACAATGGGAACAATCACAAGGCCGTTTGGGGTATGTTAGTGTGCAAGGCGATCCCTTTAAAGAGGATGTGGGGACTATTGTAGCCAGCGCACGCTTCAATAGGGAGGCTGGTCCTAACATCATGGCAAAGATACCAGCGACTAAAGAGGGGCTTGAGGCTATAGAATTACTCCTGACTGAGGGAGTGCCCATAAATGCAACAGAAGTGATGGGCGTTAGACAAGCAATGGATATCTGCGATGTCTACGACAAAATCATCGGAAAAGTCAAGAATCCTCCTCCCTTGTACATATCACATATCACAGGTATCTATGATGAGTACCTACAAAACTATGTCAAAGAGAAGCAGATTGAAGTAAGTAAGGATAGCCTTTGGCAAGCGGGTATGATAATCGCCAAAAAGGTTCACAAGCTTGTAAAAGATCGTCATAGCGCAATTGGATTCATTGGCGGAGGAGCTCGTGGCTTGCATCATTTTACAGAAATGATTGGCGCTGAATGCAATATCACCATTAACTGGAAAGGTACGGCAGAAGACTTGATCAAGCTGGATCCCCCTGTGATTGATAGGTTTAATGCGCCTGTTGATGATGCTGTTCTGGATGAGCTGCTTGAAAAGGTCGATGAGTTTTCAAAGGGCTGGTTCATAAACGGCCTCAACCCAGATGAATATGACCATTTCGGTCCTGTAGTGCTTTTTCGAACATCCTTTGAGAAAAGCTGGGATCAAGCAAGGTCTCTCATTCAGAAACAGATGGACCGTAGACAGTAGCAGTCTTATTTTTATGCTTTCTATTAATGCAGATTTACATGCAAATTCATGCTATATATCAAAATGTAGAGATGATTGCTGATCTGTATATATGATTTTGCATATATATGAAGTGAGAATGTAAATGTTGCATCGCTAGACACCCATCTGGAGTGTTACTGATGCGAGACTCTTCAACAAGTGGATGAGTAATAATAAATTATGGCGCTTAGGAAGTCTATATGTCGTCTTAATGTACCAAAGGAAGTGTGATATGAATGAAATTCGGATCGATGCACATGTTTTGAGCGACTATGTGCTTGAACTGTTTCAAAAAGCTGGGCTATCTGATGATGATGCTAAAGTTGTTGCGGATTGTATTGTCCAAACCAATTTATGGGGTGTGGATTCCCATGGACTTTTGCGTGCAGGTGTATATTTGGATCGGGTAGAAAAAAAGATTATAAACCCCAAACCTGAGTTTAAAGTCATTAAAGATGAAGATGGCCCGGTGGTCTTATTGGATGGGGACGCAGGCTTGGGATACATCGTTGGCAAAAAGGGTATGGCTGTCGCCATAGAACGAGCTAAAAGGTTTGGGATTGGTTTTGTCCTTGTTCGCAATAGCAATCATTTTGGTGCTGCTGCTCTCTATACACGTATGGCAACAGATGTAGGGCTCATGAGCATTGTGTCCACAAATGTGGTTCCTAATATTGGCATGAAGGGTAGTGTAAAGCCATCAACGGGTAATAATCCTATTGCACTGGGGATGCCTCTTACTGGAAATTTCCCTTTTTCCCTTGATATTTCTATGTCTGCAGTCTCTGGTGGCAAGCTTTTACTTGCAGCCAAAAATGGGGAAAAGATTCCAAAAGACTGGGCTGTGACCAAAGAAGGTGAAGAAACTGATGATCCTGAGAAGGGCTTTGCTGGATTTTTACTCCCCATGGGTATGCATAAAGGATGGGGTATGTCCTTGTTTGTGGATGCTGTTACAGGAATTCTCAGTGGAGGTCCTTTTCTGCAAAACTTGCGAAGTATGTATAAGAATCCAGATGTCCCCAGTTTGACCTCTCACTTGTTTTGTGTGATAGACCCCCACTTTTTCCTTTCAGAGGAAGATTACAAGGAAAGAGTAGCTTCCTGGGAAAAAATGATACATGAAACTCAAATGGCAGGGGATGCAAAGCCTCAGGTTATCCCTGGAGAAATCGAGTATTTGATTGAAAAGGAACGTCTGGAAAATGGGATACCTATTTCAATCCAACTCCAAGAGGAATTGGTTGCATTGGGCAAGAGATTAGGAATTGATACTTCTGCTGTAGAGTGAGAATAAGGCCACCGCAGGATACACTATTGGGTCTTCTGACGTCTATAAAGTTGAATTGATATAATTCCTGTAAAATATATTGCATGGTGGTATTTTATTGGGGAAAGGGTGAAGGGGAGCTTGATTCAAGGGTGGATAGCCGCGAATGAAAACAAGGATTATTGAATAGGTAAGGCATAATGGTTGGGTTTAACCCGCTTGGATATGACCATACTGAAAAGGATACACGAATATGATTGAAAAAAATATAAACTGGGCTAAAAGTGCATTGGAACAAAATCAGAAATTGTCCGGTGGATGGCTACAGGCTTGCAGTCCCATCACTGCAGAAATAATGGCAGAAGCTGGATATGATGTCCTAATGATCGATCTTGAGCATGCACCTGGTGATATGCTAACCACCCTGTCGCAGGTCCAGGCGATGAAAGGCGAAAAAGCGGTTCCTTTTGCAAGAGCCACCTGGAATGATTTTGTATTGATAAAGCGAATTCTCGATACTGGAGTGTATGGTTTGCTTGTACCCTATGTTAACTCAAAACAAGAGGTGTTGAATGCCATTTCTGCAATAAGTTATCCGAGTGGTGGGATTCGTGGCGTGGCTGGTAGTCCAAGGGCAGCCCATTATGGTAACAACAGTATGGAGTATCTTACCCAAGCAAATCAGAACATCTTCTTGATGACTGCTGTTGAGACTCCTGAAGCTGTAAAGAATCTTGACGACATACTCTCTGTTGAAAGATTGGATGGGATTTTCATCGGTCCTATGGATCTTGCCACCAGTATGGGACATTTTGGTAATCCAAAGGCTCCAGAAGTGCAAAAAGTCATTGCGCAAGTAGAGGAAAAGGTTCTAGCTAGCGGGAAAGTCTTAGCTTCGATTGCCGGGTCATGGGAAGATGCCAAGGCTAAATATGATCGTGGTTATCGTCTTGTGTTTTTCTTTTCAGATACCACAAGTTTGAGTGGGTTTGCCAAGGAGAGGATTGCTCAGTTCACTGCCTATAATACATAACTTCGTTGTGTGAATATCCCTCTTATTGTGTCTGAAGCGCTACAATAAGAGGGATTCTAATCTGTTGCTAAGTTTGTAGAATTTGTTCAATATATTGACGAGAGAAACCATGCTTCAGGCATTTTATGGATAAAATGCCAAGATTTTTTGACCGATAAAGTAACCCAAATATACCATGAAGAGCAGCAACCCTTAGCTCTCTTTGGCCGTCTTCCCTGTAAAGATAAGGATTGCATCCCTGAGAAAGGCTGCCCTGCCTTGGTAGTGCTCACCGAATCTGGGGTCGTCGACATACATCTGGGCAAGGTTTTCATGGGCCTCCTTGGTATAGTTCGGCCAGGTGTAGAGCAACCACTGCTTGTGCATCCTTGCAACCTGCTGGGCAAGGTCGCAGCCCGGGTCCTTGGTCTTTTCAGCCTCCACAAGCTTCTCCACTATCTGCTTTCCAAGCAGGTCGAATTCCGCAAAGCTCTCCTCACTCATGCGCATCAGCTTCGCCTGTGAACCATCGACCTTTTCATCCCCATACTTGGCTCGGATCTCTTCTCCGTAGGCTTGTTCGTTCTTTTCGATGAGCTCTTTCTTGAACCCCTCAAACTTTTTCTCATCACTCATACTCTTCTCTCCTCGAGCCTCCTGCAGGCTCTGCTTCACTGTCCAGATAAGCGTCGCTATGTCGCGTTGCTTCTTCAGCAGACTCTGCATATGCTCTTCCAACGCCTGTATACGGTCAAAGCGGGGATCATCAAGGATGACCCTGATGGCCTCCAGGCTGAAGTCCAGTTCCCGGTAGAACAGAATCTGCTGCAGGCGGTTCACCTCCTCCTGCCCATACAGCCGATATCCGGAGCAGGTGGTGCTTCTTGGTTTGAGCAACCCTATCTCATCATAGTAGCGCAACGTCCGCTTTGATATACCTGCATACCGGGCAAGGTCTCCGATGGGGTGGTCCATGCTCAGCCTCCTATGTATAGTGATACACCCTTACGCAGCGGTAAGGTCAAGATAAATCGTATGAATAGGGAAAATCGCTTGAGACGCACGATGTCCAGCGCCCCTGATAACCGAACTCATCTGTGGGAGAGGTCATGGCGTTCTAGCTGGTATGGACCTGGTTGCGCCCGGCATCCTTCGCCTTGTACAAGGCCATGTCGGCCCTCCTGATGATGGTTACATCACTTTCGTCATGGTCAAACTGCGTGACACCGATGCTCAGCGTTATGTGCAGGTTCTGAGGAAACCTCGCTTGTTCTATCCGTGTGCGCATCGCTTGTGCAATATCGACAGCTTGGCAGAGGGTTTGCCCTGGAAGCAAGGTCATCAGTTCATCACCTCCCCATCGGGCTAGGGTCCCAGTGCCTGCAAGCAGCGGGCACAGCAGTTCCACGATAGCGATAATAATCTCATCCCCTGTTTGGTGGCCGTAGGTATCATTGACCAGTTTGAAGCGGTCGATATCGAGGATCAGGAGGGAGAATACACCCTTGCCCTCCCTGCTGATCCTGATCTCCTCGGTCAGGAGGTTGTTGATCCTCCTCCGGTTGGGAAGACCGGTAAGGGCATCCTGTTCACTCAGGCGCTTGAGGGCGACGGTCCTTTCCTGCACCTTCTGGGCGAGGCTGTCCAGGATCTCCTCTTGCTGTATCTCTTTTCTTGCTACCTCAAAACCCAGGCGGGTTATGTAGATCACAGAGATGAGCACCATCACCAGCAAGAAGGAGAAGCTTATGGTCAGGGCCTTGTCATACGAGGCCATAGCGTTTTGGATGTCTACCTTGAGGGTAAGGGTATAGGGGAAGCCTGCTAGGGAGGTTGTCGTATAGAGCTTGCCCCCCTGTGAATGCGAGCGGATTCCCGCTTGCAAGGTGGTTTCTTCAACCCCTGGCGCAGCATTGACATATTCAGGACCCTCACCGCTGTGGCGAGCAGAACTGCTCCATAAGGCAACGATGGCTTCCTCTGAATCACTGACTACCAACTGCTCAATGCCAGGGATGGATGTCAGGTTAAGCTGCTCATGGAAAAGATCGGTGCAAACGATGAGGGCGACTATTCGTGCAATCATGCCCGAGGCGTCTTCAATGGAGCGGCTCAAGGAGAGATAGTGCACTTCTTGGTCTGTAAAGGGCAGTGAGCTAAAGGAGAACTCCTGTTCGATATGGCATTTGGTCAAGTCCATACGCATTGCATCGAGAGCGGCCGATTCGTGATAGAAGGAGGAGAATTGTTTCTCTCCTTTGGGGGTCAGGATACATATCCCTTCAATTTCACTGAAAATGAGCTGGTTTTGTCGTACTGTGTGCTCTAGGAGCTCCTCTCCTTCCCTTGTGGAGAGGTCCATCAGTCTGGTCTGCTGCGCCAGTGAATCGAGCAGGATTTCCAGGGCATTGAGCTTGCCTGATATCTTCTCAGCGAAAAGCGTTGCCTGCAGTTCTGAGCGTGTTTCCAAGTTGTTCAGTTCCAGCGTCCGCTGATTGGCCAGCACGATTAAGAGCACCACCAAGAGGAGGATGCTCAGCACAAGGGGCAACCCTATATATTTCAGCGATCTCTTGATAGAGGGGCCTTGTTTCATAAACTCTCCTCATACAGCGCAAAAAAGTTGTAAAAATGAGTGTAGAGCTCAGTGTTGATGCCCATGTGCATGGCCATTGCCTCTTGCTGTTCCATAAGCATCTTTCGGGTTGCACGTATGACCGCTTCATCCGGTTCAGTAACCTTCAATCCATAGGCTATGACGCTCTTCTTGGCCATTTCCTGAGCTGCTCGGGCCTCTTCCCTGGCCTCCCCAACCCCAATTTGCCAGGCATCAATGATGGTCTGCTGTACCCATGGGGGCAGCCTTTTCCAGAAACTCTCTGATGCGATGGGGACATATTGGGCAAAGTACTGGTCATCCTCATAGACATGGGAGAGCCCCCTCTCCCATAACCGGGCGCTTGCAATGGTCTCGTAGGAGGTGAGTACCCCATCGATCTGTGAGTGCTGCAATGCACTGGCTAGCAGTGGCCAGGTGATGGTGATGGGCTTAGCCCCCAAGGCTTGGACCCTCAGCGAGTTGCCCATGCCTCCGGCAACCCTGATGAGCTTTCCTTCAAAGTCGGAAGGTGCCGTAATAGAGGCTTTTGTGCTGAATATCTGGGTGCTCCCCAAGTCTATGAAGGAGCCGAATACCGTGACCCCCATGGCCTTTTCAATGGCCTGTGTTACCTGTTTGCCCACATCACTTGCAAGCAGTGCATAGGTTGTCTCTGCCTTCCTTCCATATAGTGAAGGCAGGAGGAATAACCCCACTTCAGGTACATAGCGATCAAACTGCCAAGTGCCGGGGAAGGCTATCTCCACCTTCCCTTGGGTCAGGGCACGGAAGACATCAGCATCCTTATAAAGGGAGGCCGAGTGGTAGAACCGAATCTCATAGTGTGAGGCAAGCTCTTGTGAGAGCCTTTGGGCAAACCTTTCCACAGCTTGGGTCTGTACATGTGCGAGGGTGTTTTCAACAGAAATACGTATGACTGGCAACGCCTGGGCATGAAGGGTGGTCATGCCTATAAGGATAAGGATGACCACACCAAACAATATTTTCGACCCCGTCCTATTCATAGAGCAACTCCACCGTAGTACTTGTATAGGAATAGTAGCTGTAAAACAGTAGGAAATAAAGAGGGTTTGTACAATAGGTGAACAAAAAGCGCTGGAGGTTTTTTTGAAATAGCCTTTGGATGGAGTGGTTGAGATTGAAGGTGTAGGATGTGCATACAAAAAGCACGGCAAAGGCCGTGCTTTCATCCAATTTAGGAATCCGTTTGTTAGCCTACATCAAGATCTTGAACACAACCTTGACCACCTGGCTGGATGTCTCATCAACAAGGTTGGGAGCATGGGGCTCCCCTGGGAAGAAGACCACAAAGCTGTCCTGTCTTGCATGGTAGGAGAGCAGTTCTTCCCCTTTGGCCATAAAGAAGTCCTTCTCATCATCATAGGCTGTGGTAGCGGTAATCCCATCGCGCCTGGCAATATCCATACGTTCATGTCCCTTGAGCAGGATCTGTACGTCAGCTTCCTTCCTGTGCACCTCATATTCGGATGCCTTCGTCTTCTCAGTCTTGTAGGTAAACAGGTTGTAGCGAAGATTCTTATGTTCGGTGGTGTAGCTGCCCAACTCCAAGGTCTCAAGCTTGCCGCTTTCCAGGATGTCGATGACATGCTGGAGGGCGGGGAGGGTGGGGACATACGTTTTCATCTGGGAAATCTGGTCTAGTATCATGGGGTACCTCGTTTGCTATCTAGCATAGCGAAAGTGAAGGAAAAGAGAAAGATGCCCAATGCAGTGCATAGTGGTTTCTAAAGCCTGTGGACGAAGAGCTTGTCTTGAAATATGCTAAGAAGAGTGGCTGCTATTGCATTGAAACGACAGGGGCCATACCAACAACGCTGAGAATTGGAGTGCACGATGATGAAAACCCTTGGGATCGGAATTGATTTTGGTACTGATTCAGTGCGAAGCGCCCTATTTTCCTATGCGAGCGGGACAAGCCTGGGGAGCTTTTCATCTGAGTACCCACGGTGGAAGGAGGGCGCATATTGTGATGCATCACTAGCACAGTATCGCCACCATCCATCAGATTACAAGGAAGCTTTGTTGCACTCACTTCAGGAGCTGTTGGGATGTCTTAGTCAGGAGCAACGTGACAGCATAGGTTCTGTGGGTGTCGCGGCTACTGGGTCTACCGTATCACCGGTCACCAGCAGTGGTGAGCCCCTTGCCCTCCTTGAAGAGTTCTCTGATGATCCCGATGCCATGTTCTACCTGTGGAAGGACCATACTGCAACCGCTGAGGCTCAGAAGTTCAGCTCCTTATGCAGGCAGGGGGAGGTGGATTATATAGCGTATCAAGGTGCGTACTCATCAGAGTGGCACTGGGCCAAGGTCGCCTATGCAGGACGGAAAAGCCCCAAAGTGCGATCGGCTTCAAAAGATTGGATCGAGCTGTCTGACTGGATCCCCCTGCTTCTTACGGGAAAAGAGGGTATACGCTATCGGAATCAGTGTGCCTCAGCTCACAAGGCGATGTACAATAGTGCCTTTGGCGGGTTGCCGTCACAGGAGTTTTTTCTCGCCTTTGATGCGTATGCTGCTGAGGTGTATGAGCAATACACCCAGAAACCCAGTTCCAGCTCTACAGTAGTGGGGCTTTTGGACCCGCACCTTGCCACCCTGCTGCACTTGCCAGAGGATGTGGTCATCGGCGGCAGCTCCCTTGATGCCCATGCCGGAGCGATAGGGGCAGGTATAGGTCCTGGCAAGCTGGTTTCGGTCCTTGGGACCTCTGCCGTCCATTTGACCGTGCTCCCCTATGACAGGTTGGATAGTCCAAGAGAACTTACAAAGTGGTGTGGCCTTGCAGAGGATTCCATCTTACCGGGGTATTGGGGTGTTGAATCCGGACAGGCGGCCTTTGGTGATGTCCTCTCCTGGTTTGCCAAATGCCTCGCTCCCTTTTCTGAAAATCCTGCCCTGATCTTACCCAAGCTCGATCAGATGCTAGCGGCCAAAGAGGACCGCTGCCGGGTAACCGCATTGGAATGGCTCAATGGTCGGCGCTACCCACAAGCCACTGACCTTGTTCGGGGGGCATTGCTTGGGTTGGACCTCTCTACAGATGCCACTTCCCTCTATGGCGCCCTTGTCGATGGTATCCTGTTTGGCATCAGGAAAATACTATCAGGAATGAAAGGCGAGGGGTTGTCTTTTGAGGTGATGATAGCCACTGGGGGCATTGCGAGAAAATCCCCGGTGCTCATGCAACGGCTCTCCTCCATCCTTGATCTGCCTGTCCTTGCCCTTTGCGAACAGGAGACCTGTGCCTTGGGCGCTGCCATGTATGGAGCTGTTGCCTCAGGGCAGTTCGCAACCTTGGAGGATGCCCAGCGAGCCATGGCGGCAAAGCAGGGTATCTCCTACACTCCAAACAAGGATGACAGGCAGTACTTCGATACTATGTTTGAACGATATTGTGCGTTTGGTGATGCATTGGAACAGATCTGGTGAGCCCTTTTCCTTCACTCTAGCCGGTGGCTCCTTAATTCTATATCTTTGGCATACCACACTAAACTAGTGGACTAAAACAAGTGAGCTAAAAGGAGCTATGCATGTCAGATACCCATACCTATACAACCAGTGTCACCTATACCGAACAGAGGAAGGGAGTGCTCTCCTCTGAAGGGCTCGCCCCGTTTGAAATTGCCACCCCTCCCCAGTTTCCCGGTGGACACGAGGGGATCTGGTCCCCAGAACACCTCTATGTAGCATCGGCGGAGATCTGCCTGATGACAACCTTTCTCTCCATTGCAGAAAAGTCCCGCCTTGAGTTTGTCTCGTATAGCTCAGAGGCTGTAGGAACCCTTGAAAAGGTAGAGAAGGGCATGTTGATGACCAAGATAGTCATCAGGCCAAAGGTAGTCATCACCGATGAAGGCAAGAAGGAGCGTACGCTGTTGCTCTTGGAGAAGGCTGAGAAGTACTGCCTGATCTCCAACTCCATGAAAACTGAGGTTACCTTGGAGCCCATTGTTGAAGTGAGAGCGGAAGCTGATCAGGTGGGGTAAGGGCAGGTTATGCTCCTACAAGAAGGAAGCCTGAATCACTCAACTAACAGGACAGATGAGTATGCAAAGGTGATGAACACGGAAAAGTGGAATGCCAAAACCCAGTGAAATAAAAGAAATAAAATAAGAATACGAAGAGAATAAAAAACAAAATGGTAAAAATATAAAATTGTATTTGAAAATAGTATTATCAAAATAGTAATAAGAGTGACAACGCCCCCCGGCACTACTGCCGGGGGGCGTTGTCACTACAATGCTAGCGTTAGCCTGCTCCCCAAGTGATGGGCTCTACTGCAGGGCATCAACATAGATGCCATTTCCAGCTTGTTTGAGGGTGACCAGGTTGTCCTGTTCCAGAGCATGCACATGCTTCATCGCCTCGTCCTTGTCCAGCTCAAAGGCCATCATGATTTCAAGGGGAACGACCCTCCCATAGCCCTTGATGAACTGCAGTATGGTTTCAGCAGAAGCTGAGGGGACTCTGGCTGTGAGCTCGTTGTTGCTAAGCTTCTTCATGACCTGTTCAAAATCTTCCACACGCTGGTAATTTTCCAGAACCACCTCTTTCCCTTTATAGCGCACGATGAAGGTTGGGAAAAGTCTTACCCTATAGGCCTTTGTTGTCGCCTTGTCCATCTCAAAGGCAGCTTGTGCTGTTCCATCAGTGTAGTGGGTGAGGAACTTGTTGGTATCCAAGCCAACTTCCTTGGCCAATGCCAGCAACACCTCCTCCCTGTTTGTCTGTTTTGCTTCAACAGCTGTCGCTTCGCGCAGGCGCCGTAAAAACCTGTCCGCCAATTCCTGGTCCTCAAACTGAGCTGCCTTGTAGGCTATGTTTTGTGGATAGGAGGATGGATGCTCTGCTGAAAACAACTCCAGGGTGCGCGTTGTTACCGGCATCCCATGGAGGTGAGATGCCTCAAGCCAATGTTCCCCTATCTGTTTGTTTGATACTGCAGGGTCCCCACCGATCTCATTGTCGACATCTTCAAAGTCCCTGATGTCCTTGACCAGACCTCCTGCGATAAAGGATATCTCCAGTTGGTCGGCATATCGTGCCTTAAGGGCCCGGAGTACTGGCTCGCTTGCCCAGCACCAGGTGCAGACCGGATCAGTACATTCTAGTATTTCCAAAGTATTGGTTTGTTTCATGATTTCCCTCTCTTTGAGAAAGGTAGGCAGTAGGTGTGTAGGTAATGCATCTATTATCCGTACCCTGTCTCATCCCTACTATAGGCATAAAGTATAGTAATTTGCTAGGCTATAAGGGTGTTGTTTGGGAAAAATAGCAGTTCCAAGGCAGCTTGTTTGAGAGCGTCTCCACGATGTGGTTTTGGCTATCCCTCTTTTTCCAGCAACTTCTCCAGCTTGCTGATGGTCACCGGTGATGATCCCTCATAGTGGTTATTAATGTTGATGTAGAGTTTTGACCCTTCTTTTGCTATCTTAGCGATGAGGGGGGCAATGTAGGTGAGTTCCTCATCCCTAGGTGTAACAATCCTGTTCCACTCATCACCTGTTGCCTTCTCGATCCCCTGGCGGTCGTCCCCATGCAAACGGATGCAGGCAACATCTCCCAAGCTCTTTCCATAGCGTTGCAAGGTTGAGGTGACGTCGTCCATCCAGTACCCCTGCAGCAATACCGGGGCTACCTGTTGGCCCTTGAGAAAAGAGAACCAGGAGGAGCCGATCCATCGGGGATTGCGAATCTCAACTGCATAGGGGAGGCCTTTGGGAAGGGCGGAGAAGAAGGTGTCCAAACGATCGAGGAACTGCTTTTGGGAGTCCATCTTGTCCTTGTTGAGATACTCGAACTGGAACATCAGCAGCCCAAGTTTAGGTTGCAAAGGCTCTATCCTTTCAAAAAACTGATTGAAGACATCCGGGTGCAGGAACCATCGGTTGGGTTCAGTTCCTCCCCGATAGGCGAAGAAGGAGGTTATGGTGTTGGGGCATTTGATGGTGAAGCGAAAATCAGAGGGTGTTGCATCATTATACTCTGCAACCAAGGTGCGGTTGGGTAAGGCGTAGCTTTTCTTGCCCAATGACCAAAACCACTGGTCTATCTCGACACTGTTGTATTTCCGGGCATACTCAGCGAGATAGTTCTCAGGGCTCCTGCTGGAGTAGACAAGCCCTTCCCAGGATGGGTATTTCCATGAACATGATCCAACATAGATATTCTTCATGCTTGGAGTCTACACTATGATTTATGGTATTTCCACAGGGGGGAAGCTACTCCAAGCGATTGAGTTGATGCAAGGATATATAGGGCTCAAGCAGAACCAGTATTGGTGATATGATTGGATTTGCTGGTTCCTGTAATCATTTTTTCTTCGTAATCCTTACCCCTTGTTTATCAAATTCCTTCACATTTTCACTGGATACCCGCAAATGATCGACCATTGCTTGGTGAGCTGCCTTGGGGTCACGTTTCTCCAAAGCAGATAAAATCTCCTGATGGCGCTTGATGCCATCTTCAATTCCTCCGTCTACAAGAACACCCTTGCCCATATAGTCGCGCAACAGGGAGGTGAGGACTGTGATGAACATGACCATCAGGTTGTTTCCGCTTGCCTGTGCGATCGCTATGTGGAATGCCTCATCCAACGAAACACGTTTTTTCAAGGGTAAGGTGGTATCGGAGAAGGTTGCTATTATACCCTTCATCTCCTGCAGTTGTTCATCGGTTATTTTTTGCACTGCCAGGTCGATGGAGGAGAGTTCAAGAATCCCTCGCATCTGGGTAAGCTCTTCAGCACTGATGTTGTCCACCTGCATGATACGGCTTACTGCATTCATGACCGTATTGGTTTCAGGTCGTGAAATATACGCTCCCGAACCATTTTTCAGGGTGATGAGCCCTCTTTCCTGAAGTAGTTTCATGGCCTCTCTGATGATTGGTCTGCTCACATTGTACTGCTTGGCCAGCTTCATCTCAGAAGGGAGCTTCTCAGAAATCCTTGAGGTGGTAGAGGAAAGTATCACTTCCTCAAGGTGGTCTGCAACTTGCTGACTCAAATTTGTTCGTGATAGGGAAAAATCAGCAATGTTCACCAGCGGCTCCTTACGTAATCTTGTATCTTTGCAGATTAGTGCAAAAAAGAAGAAATTTCCACCATAGGGGTGAAATCACTCCTCTTTGCCTTTTGCAACCATCGCGAGGGTTCTTTGTACTCCCTGTTGCAAGAAAGAGATGTCATCACCTACACTCATGAAGTTCAGGTCCATCTTCATCCAGGTACTGATAGCTTTTTCATCCGGTCCTATTGATACCCCTACAGGTATTCCTGCTTTCTTTGCATGAACTATTACTTTCTCTCCAAGCGCAAGGACCTCCGGGTGCATGCTATCCCCTAGCCGTCCGATCGAAGCGGAGAGGTCATTTGGCCCGATGATGATGGCATCGAGGCCAGGCACTGCGAGGATAGCATCGATATTCTCTATCGCTTGGATATGCTCTATCTGCAGTATACGCAAAAAGGAAGCAGAGGCCTCCTCAAGATATGTTTTAATAGGGGTCTGACCGTACCTGCCTGCCCTTCTCGGGCCAAAGCCCCGGTTCCCCATAGGAGGATAGAGGCAGGCCTTGATGGCCCTTTGGGCATCCTCCTCTGTAAGGATCATGGGTATGATGATTCCGTCAAGGCCCATTTCCAACAACGGCTTGATCACCGCCGGGTTGTTTTCAGCTACCCGGACAAATGCTGCAGCTCCTCCTGCATTGGCTGCCATAATATGCATGAGCAGGTTATGCTTGTCAAAGGGACCATGCTCTGCATCTATCCATAGAAAATCATAGCCGTGCATAGCCAGAGCCTCAGTAATAGAAGGGTCGGTGAAGAACACATGACCCCCCACTACTGTACACCCTTCCGAGCGCATATCTTTGAGCAATGCCTGGGCCCTGTTCATGCCTTGAGCCCCAACCTCTTGCGCATGGAGTCTTCAAGGCGGATAAGGCTTGCTATCTCATGGCGCCCGTTTTCGTTGAGCAAGTCCACGCTCTTCGACCGCGTTACCAGGCTCATGGGAACACCGGTGAGGTCCAGATGATATTTTGCACTGACAGGATAGGCCCTTGCCTCGGTTATGGCTGTGATTGTCAAGAAGTCGCTGACCTCCCTAGCCAGTTCAGGCTGATCCTTGTAATGCTCATACATCCACTTGTAGATATCAATATGGAAGTTGGCCATCACACCGTTATAGCCATGGTAGCCGGCGATGAGGGAGTCTAGCAGTGTAGAGGTGTTTGCATTGAACAGGGCAAGAGCTGTTCCCTGTACCAGTTCCACTCTGCGCTTCTCAATTTCCAGACTGCACGATACGTCCTTGAGGAAGATCAGGTTTCCACTTTTCGCAGAGGCGGCTAAAAAATCATCGGTAAGCAGGCGAAGGTAAGGATAGGGACATTCATACAGGCCGAAGGTGACATCAGGGAGCTGGGTGAATATGTCCTGGGCGTTGGCATTGAAGACCGTTGCTCCCTCATCCTGCTTGGCCATGCGGTTGGCTACCAGAACTACCGCATCAACACCTGTCTGGGCCATTGCCCCCAGTTGTTGGATCTGAGCCTGATGGTCGTCTGCGGTATGTCCGGATGCGATGACCTTAACGCGTGAATCTGATGCTTCAACGACAGCTTTGGCTATGTCGAGCTTTTCCTGTTCTGAAAGGAAGAACATCTCACTGGACTGGCAGACGGCAAATATGCCGTCACACCCTCGGTCGACATACCAATCAACCAAGGCTGTGACTGCTTTGAAGTCAACTTTGTTGTCATCAGTAAAAGGTGTGATCATAGTCGGCCAGCAGCCGTTATAGGTGTTTGTCATAGAAGGCTCCTTAAACAATAAGCCCGGTAGCCCTAGGTAGGAATAGGGTGACTTCGGGGATATAGGTTATGATTATCAAGACGAGTATCATGACCACAAGAGGCCATAGTATTTCACGCATGATTCCTTTCAGCGGAGTGCCTGAAATTCCAGCTGTTATGAAGAGCAACATGCCAAAGGGTGGGGTAGAGAGGCCAACCATCATGTTGAACGTCACCACCAGGCCAAAGTGAACCATGTCTATCCCTAACGCATTTGCAACGGGGATCATGATGGGGACAAAGACCAGCTGGATGGTGGAGGTATCCATGAACATACCCAAGATAAGGATGACTACGTTGACCAGGAAAAGGAAGGTGTACTTGCTTGCAGTGAAGCTGAGTATCCAGTTTCCGATATCGGCAGCGAGTTGCTCACGTGCTACGATGTAGCTGATGACAGCGGCAGCCCCTATCATGATGCTGGTTGCACCGATATCCTTTATGGAGGTCTTTATCACCTCTATCAGGTCATCCAGGCCCATTGCCTTGTAGGCAAACACTGAGACAAGGATGGCGTAGAGTCCTGCAATTGCTCCGGCTTCAGTTGGTGTCATGACTCCGGTATAAATTCCAACAAGCAAGATGACTGGGGTCATGAGAGCGGGCAGTGCCTTGAAGGTGAAGCGTAGAAAGGTTTTCCATACGATCTTCTCGCCTCTGGGGTAGTCTCTTTTTTTGGAAATGATGGCAACATAAACCATGAGAAACAGGGCTAGCAGAATGGCTGGGATCATACCTCCCATAAAAAGCGCTCCTACAGAGGTGCTGCTCAGCATGGCATAGATTACCAAAGGTATTGATGGGGGAAAAATGGGGCCTATGGTGGCAGAAGCAGCTGTGATGGCACAGGCAAACTCAGCATCATAGCCATCTTCCTTCATGGCTGCTATTTCTATCTTGCCTAGGCCTGCAGCATCAGCTATAGCCGAACCTGTCATGCCTGAGAAGATCAGGGATGCAAGGATATTGACATGTCCAAGGGAGCCTCTCATCCTTCCCGCAAGACCACCGGCAAATTTAAAGATCATGTCGGTGACTTTGCCGGTATTCATGACGTTGGCAGTAAAGATAAAAAGGGGAACAGCTATGATTACGTAGTTTGAATAGTAGGTATTCATCACATGGTTCACAACCAGGCTCAAATCACCACCTTTTGCAAGGAAGTAGCACGCTGATGCCGATAGCATGCCAATGGCGATGGGCATCCTCAGAATAAATATCAGAATGAATACAATGAGTGTAATAAGTAGGGGGAAACTCATATCTTGTCTACCTCCCCAATGATTGGATCGAAGCGATGGTCGTGGCTGTCAGCAAGGGTGCCACGTATGACTTTCCAGTCCTCTATGATCGGGGCGATGGTATACCCGATGATGGATACGAGAAAATAGGTGAAGGGGAGAAATATCCAAGTGAAAGATACTCTCAGCACAGGGGTCCTTTGGAAGCCCAGAAAAAAAGCGTACTTGAAAGAAGGGATGATCATGAGGATAAAGGTTATGACGATCAGGATGTTCCCAGCAAGCCTTGCCCATGCAGCCACTTTGGGTGGGTAGGCCTCATAGAGCATGGTGAATTGGACATGCCCTTTCCGGCGCATTGTATAGCAGGCACCGAGTATTACTGTCCAGCAGAACCCTATGACGATGGCATCTTGTGTCCAGGTGAGGGGATGATTGACCACATACCGAAAAAATACCTGTAGGATGAAGGTCAGGAATAATACGATAAAAGATAAGATGGGGATATAAATCTCCATCACATCTCTAAGAAACAACGCTGTTTTTTTCACGTGGTACCCTCCGAATCTGATAGTACAAAGTATCCGGAGCTGCAACAGCTCCGGATAGGATGCATTCGTTATTTTCCAGCGGACTGGACTTTGTCAAACATTGGCCTATCCCAGGTCTTTGCAAAGTCACTGGCAAGGTAGAGTTTTAGGACGTGGTCACTGAAAGCATCAAGGTCGGCATAGTAGATCTTTAAACCTGCACTCTTGAAGAATGCAACCAGTTCTGCTTCTGCCTTGAGGTTTGTTTCGTCACAGTATTTGATACCTGCTTTCACACCTTCCATGACCCAGCCTTTCTGTTCTGCTGTCAAGGACTGCCACTTCTTCTCATTGATGGTTGGCCAGACACTATCTACAAGGTGGTTGGTGATGGAGATTGACTTGGTGACTTCATAGAACTTTGCATTCTTGGTTGTGGGAAGTGGGTTATCCTGACCATCAACGGTCTTTGTCTGCAATGCCATGTACAGCTCACTGAAAGAAATCGGGGTGGGGTTGGCTCCAAGGGCCTTCCCAAGGAAAATCCAAGATTCGGAGTTGGGCATTCTCAAGTTGATGCCTTTGAGGTCAGCGGGAGTCTTGATAGCCTTGTCCTGGACAAGGTTCACTTGGCGCGTTCCAAGATACTCTGCACCAAGGGGTCTGATCCCCTGCTCTTTTGCAATGCGTTCGAATACTTCAGCTCCGATAGGACCATTGAGGACGGAGGTCATGTGGTCGTAGCTCTTGAAGATGTAGCCTGCGGTAAACATGGATACCCAAGGAGATCCGTCGGTAAGCCATGAAGCACTGGTTACAGTCATGTCCGCTTGTCCGCTCTTGATGGCAGATACTTCCTGCTCCTGCTTGAACAGGGATGCAGAGTCATAGGTAAGGACCTTGATCTGTCCACTTGAAGCCTTCTCAACAGTCTCCTTGAAGACTCTCATGGCACCCGTATGGGCATCGGTGGGTACTGCAGTCATGGTATAGACCAGTTCCACCGGTTTGGCAGCACTCTCTGCTGCTCCTTGAGCAAAAGCCATGGGTAGGACCATAGCAACCAATAACAGAGCGATAGTAAGTTTCTTCATTGTATTCCTCCTTGGAAGCCGGTAACCGGCAAAACAATGGTGCGTATTGACTCGGACAAAGCCGAGATTCCCAGTACCAAAAACCCTATACAAACAAATCTGTAAAGCTGTAAAGCTGTCTTACAGGTTAATGTTCGCACGAGTTTGAGGATCTGTCAAACAATTTTGCATGCATGTTGATAAAAAGGTGAAGTACAAGGAATAAAGGTGGGTTATCATCACAAGAGAGTCTTTCGCGCATGAGTTGCTTTTACACCTGAAGGGCAGATAAGATAAAGAGTTATAGGAATAGGATCGGTTTGTCTTCCATGAAAGGTTCTTTTCTGTGGGTTTTGGAGAGAAAATTTGCTTGCCAAATGACACGTATTGCCATTACCATTCTTTTGTGTTGCACTGACTAGGCAGAGGTAAGGGATGACTGCTCGATAGTATGCGATCATACATGAAGAGAAATAAGCACTGTACTGATTGGGAGAGCAGGTACATACGAACAAAGCGCATCAAGAGGGAACCGTTTTGGAAAAATGGTAGGTTTGGAATGGGGCAGATGATCTGGCATACTGAGAAACCTTAAGGAGAACTATATATCCTTGCATAGGAGCAAGATATATTGTAGGGAATACTGAAAGGTCCAGCTGAGAAGCAGAGCATTGAAAGATATTCTTTTCGACAGAAGATCCTCAATCCAGCTCCCTAACCACCAAATGTATCATGAAAAAGAGAAGCACCAAATAGATGAAAAACCAGCCACACGACATCCTGGAATTTCTATACCTATATGGTGTTTTCGATAGGAGAGCTACTGTGGAACCAAACAGAATAATTCGCTCGGAGACAACATATCAAAAGTTTCACCGTTTTAAGCAGATCAGGACAAGGAGCATACAATGACACCAGACTACCAACTACGCAACCACATACCACTCTCAGGACCAGCCACACGAGAACCTTGTGACGGTACTGAGAGTAGGCTCCGTGTCTCCCTGGGATTTACCCCCCTGTGGTATCGGGACAGATTGGGCATTGATTTCGGGGAGGAATGGCACAATGACCCTGAGTATAGGTACTGCAGCCTAGTGAAAATGAAGGAGTACCTTCATGAGCACTTCCCTTCGGTGCCCTACTTTACACCGCTATATGAAAATGGCATCGAACCTACATGTGCTACGATTTCTGGGGTTTACGGCATCTTGCTGATCTCCATGATATATGGGGCAAAGCCTGAATATGCTGCTGATTCCTGGCCTGATGCCAAACCCATCTTCAGCCTTGAGGATATCCAAAACCTCCCTGTCATTGACCTGGATACCAATGAGACCTTCCAGAAGCTGTGGGCTCAGATGGATGAGATAGCCAGCCGTTGGGGCAAGATTCATGGGTACCTGAATTATCAGGGGGTCATCAACATCGCCACCAAGCTCAGAGGAAGCGAGCTGTTCCTGGATATGCTTGATGAACCGGATACGGTGAAGGCTTTTTTCAAGCATATTGCAGATACAATCCTTCAGGTCTCCAAAAGGGTACAGGAACGCCAGAGAAGATCAGGCTTTGCCATCGACCTGCTCTCCATGAGCAACTGTACGGTCAGCATGATCTCACCTGAACAGTATGAGCAGTTCATACTCCCCTTTGATGAGGATCTGAGCACTCACTTTAGTAGGTTCGGAATCCATACCTGCAACTGGGTGGCTGACCCGTATCTTGATGGTATCAGGAAAATTGAAAAGGTCGGGTATTTCGATACCGGGGTCAATTCCGATCTGCCTCGCATCAAGGCGATGTTCCCCAACACTCGCAGGGCTCTGCTGCTCACCCCTGGTGAGTTTGAATCGGCAGAGATGGAAGAGCTGAAAGAGCTGGTCAGGCGCATCAATCGTGATTATGCCCCCTGTGATATTGTGCTTGCCGATATCGAGTCTTCGACTCCCGACAGCAGGATACAGGAGTTTTTGGATATGGTTCGGCAGGAGGAGAGCTCACCATCGATATGATGAGCTGAAAAGCATATCTGGCAATACTGGCATGGAATCTTGAAACTCCTCTTTGTTCTCGTGCGAAGAGGTGTTTTTGGTAGGCTTGGATTGCCATATACGGATCATCTCTCTTGTGTATCCCATAGCGTTGTAAACTCCTTACAATGCTTGGAATGCCCGTACCAAGCTTGCTTTGCTTGTGAGTGTAAGAATTGCACCCTTTGTGGGTGCGACCTTTGAAACTCTCCCCCTAATGTTACAATAATAGAAAACATAGCCTTTCCTGTGTAAAGACTTCTACCAGAACTAGGCTAGAATTGATATGTGTACAACGGTCTTCCGTTGATAAAAAGGAGTCACATATGAAGAAAGCTATGGTGTTTTTGGTAATTCTAAGCCTGGTCTTTACTGCAGCCTTTGCAGAGGGATCCAGTGAAAAAGCCCCAGTCAATCAGAAATTGGTTGTTGGATTTGCTCAGATCGGGCAGGAGTCGGGATGGAGAGGGGCTGAGACCACATCCATTACCTTCTATGCTGCACAGAACATCGATACCATCCAGTTGCATTTCGCTGATGCCCAGCAGAAGCAAGAGAACCAGATCAAGGCAGTACGTTCCTTCATCCAGATGGGTGTGGATGTAATCGGTCTTGCTCCTGTTGTTGAGACAGGATGGGAAACCGTCCTTAAGGAAGCCAAAGAAGCAGAGATTCCTGTAATCTTCGTTGACAGAATGGCTAACGTTCCTGCTGACCTGTATGCATCTTTCATTGGTTCCGACTTTATCGATGAAGGGCAGAAGGCCGCTGCAGAGATGATCCGCTTGCTGAATGGCAAGGGCAAGGTTGTCATGCTTGAAGGGACTGTTGGTGCTTCCGCTGCCATCGATCGTCAGAAGGGTTTCCTCGAAGGCATTGCCAAGGCTCCTGGCATCACCATTATCGCTCGCCAGAGTGGTGATTTTACCCGTTCAAAGGGTAAGGAAGTCATGGAATCCTTCCTGAAGAGCTATCCTCAGATTGACGGCGCTTATGCTGACAATGATGACATGATGCTCGGTGCTATCGAAGCTATGAAAGAAGCAGGCAAGAAGCCTGGTTCACAGATCAAAACCGTATCCGTCGATGGCGTCAAGGGCATCTTTGAAGCCATGGTAGCCGGTGAAGCCAACGTTACTGTTGAGTGCAACCCCCTGCTAGGACCTCAGTTCTTCCAGGCAGCAGCCGACCTTAAGGCTGGAAAGTCTGTTCCTAAGTGGATCAAGTCCAACGAAAGTGTGTACCGCCAGGAAACTGCTGCGGCTGATCTTCCTACCCGTCTCTATTAAGAGGAGTCTGACGTAGGTCAGAAGCGTTTTGCAAGCCGCTCTGCCAGACCAGAGCGGCTTTTTCGGAGGAACCATGAACCAGAAATTCATTGAAATGCAGCACATCTCCAAAAGTTTTCCTGGAGTCAAGGCCCTCAGTGATGTCCCCTTCACCCTGGACAAGGGAGAGATCCATGCATTGTTGGGAGAGAATGGAGCGGGAAAATCAACCCTGATCAAAGTGTTGACCGGTGTCGAACATCGTGATGAAGGGGTCATCCTGTTGGAAGGAAAACCCATCAATGCCCGTACGCCCCAGGAAGCCCAGCGCCTAGGCATAAGCACCGTATACCAAGAGGTCAACCTCTGCCCCAACCTATCTGTGACCGAGAACATCTTTATCGGTAGGGAGCATAAGAGGCGAGGATTCATCGACTGGAATTATGCGAACGAAGCTTCAGAAAAACTCTTGAAGATGTTCAACCTGGACATCGATGTGACCCAGACCCTATCGCGCTATTCTGTGGCCATCCAGCAGATGGTTGCCATCGCTCGGGCTGTAGACATCTCTGCAAAGGTGCTTATCCTTGATGAACCCACCTCCAGCCTATCGGCTGTCGAGGTGCAGGAACTCTTCAAGATCATGCGCATGCTCAAGGACCGTGGCATGGGCATTATCTTTGTCACCCATTTTCTTGATCAGGTGTATGGCATCTCCGATACCATCACCATCTTGCGCAATGGAGAGTATGTGGGCACGTATCCCACTTCTGATCTCACGCGCATCCAATTGGTGGGCAAGATGATCGGCAAGGAGTATTCGGAAATTGATGAGAAGGCATCTGAGTTCCAGCAACAGAAAAAGGACAAAGAAGTCATCATGGAGCTGAAAAATGCCTCCAGTGCCCATATCAAGGGCATCGACCTTTCCCTTAGGAAGGGGGAGGTCATGGGCTTTGGTGGTCTTCTTGGATCAGGGAGAAGTGAGACAGCGCGCATGTTGTTTGCAGCCGACCCCCTGCTAGAAGGCACCCTTGAGATAGGGGGGAATACCGTTCAGATGAAATACACCCTTGATGCCATCCGCAATGGAATAGCCTTCTGCCCGGAAGATCGTAAGAGCGACGGCATAATAGGGGAGCTTTCCATACGGGAGAATATCATCCTTGCCCTGCAAGCAAAGCGAGGGGTGTTCAAAACAATCTCCAATGCAGAGGCTGAGAGTATTGCCCAGGAATATATTGAAAAACTGCAGATAAAGACACCCGGTACAGACCAGCTGATAAAGAACCTTTCAGGGGGAAACCAGCAAAAAGTCATCCTTGCAAGGTGGTTGGCTACCGACCCCAACCTCCTCATCCTTGATGAGCCAACCCGTGGTATTGATGTGGGGACCAAGGCTGAGATCCAGAGGATGGTAATCTCCCTTGCCGATGGCGGGATGGCTCTTGTATTCATCTCCTCCGAAATAGACGAAATGCTCCGTTGCTGCAATCGTATGACGATTATGCGGGACAAGGAGCAGGTAGGGGAGCTGGTGGGAAGCGAGATAACAGAGGCTGCTATCATGGAATATATAGCTGGAGGGGTGCAATGAAAGAGGCAATAAAAAAACTGACTAAGGCACAGATATTCTGGCCCTTGATAATCTTTCTTGGGATTCTGGCTCTCAACGGGGTGATCTCAGGCGGTGAATTCTTTAGGTTGCAAATAGTCGATGGACACCTGTATGGGAGGATCATCGATATCTTCCGTAACGGAAGCAAGCTCATGCTGCTTGCCTTGGGCATGACCATGGTCCTTGCCACCGGGGGGACAGATATCTCCGTAGGCTCTGTAATGGCTATATCGGGTGCAGTAGCCTGTACCATCATTGAGGGTTCTCTCTTCTCGTTTGCCAACGGGAATGTTGCATTTGCTATAACAGCGGCTATCATTGCAGGGATGCTCTGCGGTTCGTGGAATGGATTTTTGGTCTCCAAGATACAGATGCAACCCATCGTTGCCACTATGATACTCTTGGTAGCGGGGCGTGGTATTGCCCAGTTGATCTGTGAGGGAAGAATTGTAACCATCAATTCACCTTCCTTCTACTTTCTCAACGGTGGATATATATTTGGTTTTCCTTTTCCAGTATACATAGTGGTATTCTTTACGGCTCTTGTGCTGTGGGGAGTGCGAAAGACTGCCTTTGGTCTCTATGTGGAGAGTGTGGGGTGCAATGCGGAAGCGAGCCGCTTCTCTGGTATCAACAGTGCACGGATTAAGTTTTTCATTTATGTGCTCTGTGGAACCCTTGCAGCCGTTGCAGGTCTTATCGAAAGTGCCGGTATCAAGGGAGCCGATGCCAACAATGCAGGCTTCATGATCGAGCTCGATGCAATCCTGGCCGTTGCCATAGGTGGCTCGTCCCTCTCTGGGGGGCGGTTCTCGCTGCTCTCCAGCTTGGTAGGTGCTCTGATTATCCAAAGCATCACCACCTCCATTCTTAGTCTTGGAGTAGCGCCTGAAGTGAACTTGGTGGTTAAGGCTGTGGTTGTCATTGCAATCTGCCTTGCCCAGTCACCTGTCTTCCAGCAGAGTTTTGCTGATCTCAAATTCAAGTTCAAGAAGCAGGAGGTTGCTGCATGATCCATTCAGGAAAGAGGAATTTCTTTAGTAAGAATCTATCCTTATTCATTACATTGGGCTTGTTTGTTCTCCTGTTCTCATCGGTGATGGTCATCGGTCCGATGCGATCGAACCGATTTAAGTACATACCAGTCTTTTTTAATTTGCTCAACGACAATGCCTATCTTCTCATTGCTTCGGTTGGCATCATGTTTGTGCTCATTACCGGTAACATTGATATTTCCGTTGCATCGACTTTGGCTTTCTCAGCTGTGCTCTCTTCCTTCCTCCTTCGCTTGCTCTGGCCAGCTTGGGTGGTTATCCCTGTGGTGCTCTTCATCGGATTCTCCTTTGGCGCCTTTATGGGATTCCTCATCGAGAAGTTCAAGCTGCAATCCTTTATCGTGACCCTTGCAGGATTGTTTTTCCTGCGTGGTATGTGCGCAGTGGTCAGCAAGGAGTCCATTCCCATCGAAAATGAGTTCTATCGATCTGTTGCACAGGCTAAAATCTCTTTCGGGAGTATCAGGACAATTGGAAAGGTCAACATCTATCTGTACGGCTTTGTAGCCATTGCAGTGGTCATCATAGCCTTATACATCCTTCGCTATTCCAAGTTTGGTCGAAGCGTCTATGCTATTGGGGGCAGTGAACAAAGTGCCCGTCTCATGGGTTTGCCTGTGAGTAGGGTAAAGATACTGGTTTTTGCCATCAGTGGATTCTGTGCAGCCCTTGGCGGGGTGCTGTTCAGCTTCTATACGCTAGCGGGATATGCACTGCAGAACCTCGGCTTGGAACTCGATGCCATATCATCGGCTGTCATCGGAGGGACCATGCTTTCCGGTGGAGTGGGCAGTGTCGTCGGAACTGCCTTTGGAGTTCTAATCCAGGGAACCATCCAGACGATAGTAACCCTGCTGAACTTGAACGCCTGGTGGACAAAGGTTACGATCGCTGTCCTGTTGTGTATATTCGTTATCCTACAGCGAGTAATAGCGATGCGGAATGACAAATAATATGTTTTGGAGATATTATTTTAGGAAGTTGACCTAGCCATGGTAAGATATTGATCATGAGTCTGAAGCAATTACTAAACAATCTACCATTCAGGACAAAGATGCTGTACTCCTACCTGATCATCTCTTTGGTTTCCTTTTTGGTGTTTGCCTTTGCCAGCGGCGGGATTGTCACCAGACAACTGAGAAGGTCTGCAACAGTGCAGACTGAACAGACCATATCACAAGTCGAGAATTCCATATCGGTGTATCTGCAGACTATGGAGCATATGATAGATTATGTCTCGGCTCTTGCCCTGGAAGGGAGTTCAGACCTTCCTTTGGTTTTTGAGAAGCTACGACTTACAAACCCCGAAATAGCAGGTATCTTGTTTGCCAAGAAGGATGACTCATTTGTCAGCAACGGGCTTTCACGGGTTTCCCGTGACCCCTTCAGCAATGAGTCATGGTTCATGCAAGCCAAAAAGGCTAAAGGCTCTTTGGTGTTGCTTCGTTCCAATGCAGGGCGAAATATCACCACTGAGGACGTCTTCAGCATTGATGATGTATTCTCCATCGCAAAGGCCCTTGTAGACCCCGTGACACAGGTCTTTCAAGGTGTTGTCCTCTTTGATGTGCGCCATGACATCATCCGAAACTCCATCAACAATGCAAGTATTGGCAAACAGGGATTTGTCTTTGTCCTCGATACTCAAGACGAGATGGTCTACGCCCCTGTAAACTCTGTCGTGCATAGGGTAAACCCCCTTTGGCTGACCGGTGGAGAAACTTCTGTAAGTGTCGACATAGAAGGGGATAGGTACTATCTGCAGTCCAAGGTGAGCCAACCCTCTGGGTGGCAGGTTGTGGGGGTGTTCCCTGCAAGCGAAGTTCTCCATGATATGACCACTACCGTATATGTGATGGCCATCAGCTTATTGGGAGCCTTGCTGAGTATTGCAATACTTTCATATGTGCTCTCCAATACGATAACCAAGCCTTTGTCAAAACTGCAACGCCTTATGGAGCAGGCTGAGGCAGGCGATTTCTCTGTCAGGTTCAACAGCCGATATACTGATGAGGTTGGTTCTCTTGGACAGAGTTTCAACCACATGCTCCAACAGACCGAGCAGCTTATCCAACAGGTCTATGTTGAGCAGAAGAACAAGCGTAACGCTGAATTGAGGATTTTGCAGGAACAGATAAAACCCCATTTTCTCTACAATACGTTGGATACCATCTCATGGCTTTCCCGTGAGAATGGAGCTGAAGATGTTGTGCTGTTGGTTGATGCACTGACGAGCATGTTCCGTGTCGGCCTCTCCAAAGGCAGGGAGACCATCACCATCAGGGAAGAGATATGCCATGTATCCAGCTATCTCTATATCCAGCAGGTTCGGTACAGCACCAAGCTTTCCTATGAGATTACCGTTCCAGAATCCTTGGAAAACTACATGGTCCCAAAGCTCATATTACAACCTTTGGTGGAGAATGCCATCTACCACGGCATAAAGCAGAAGCGGGAGAAGGGGCTCATTTCAGTCAATGTGACTCTTGATGATGGGGTGCTGGCACTCGAAGTGCGTGATACCGGCCCTGGTATCAAAGAGGACAAACTGAAAATCCTTCAAGAGCAACTGTACGATAGGTCTCGTACTGAGAATAGTGGATTTGGCCTCTTTTACGTGAACGAGCAGGTCAAGCTGAGCTGTGGAGCAGCATATGGGGTTGTCCTCGATAGTGAAGAAGGGTCTTGGACCACCTCTACTGTGTATGTTCCTGCTAGGGTAAAGGAGTCCCCTGATGAAAAAAATCAGAGTCTTACTAGCTGATGATGAACTGATCATCCGTCGAGGATTGCTAACGATGCTTGAGAAGGATCCTTCCATCGAGGTGGTGGGTGTTGCTGAAGATGGGGAACTTGCCCTCGCCCTCTGTAAGGAAATAATGCCGGAAATTGCATGTGTCGACATCAACATGCCTTTTCTCGATGGCCTTGGCTTCATAGAACAGCTAAAACAGATGAGCCCCACAACGGTGGTCATTGTCATCTCCGGCTATGATGATTTTGAATTTGCCCGCAAGGCCATCGAGCTTGGGGTGTTTGCCTATCTGCTCAAGCCAATAAAAGAAACCAGTTTTTTCGAAACCCTGGCTGATGCAAAGAAGGAGCTGCAGAAAACCCAGGAGACAGCGGAGTATTTGCTCTGGGCGAAAGAGCAGCTGGCCAAGAACAAGGATTCTCTTGTCTCATATTTCCTGCATGCCTTGCTTTCCGGTAGCTATGAGGAAGAGGAGATCCTCCAGGAGATGAAGTATCTAAATCTACAAGTCTCTGAGGATTTTTCGCTTTTTCTTATCAATATGACCCAAAAGACACTCCTCTTGGATGAGAATGACTGGCAGGATTCCTTGCTGTTCTTTGCTGCAAAGGAACATGCCCTCGCACTCTTTCCCCAAGGGACCCTGTGCTACAGAAATGGCAGTAGTGAGATGGTGCTCCTCAGTGAGGCTCTCCCTTCTGAGGAGAGAGAGCATTTGTTGGATGCCTTGCAAGAATGTCTTAGCAAAAAGCTCCCCTCTGAGCTCTTTTCTGTATCCACCAGCGGTGAAGGCTATCTGGCCATTGCAGAGAAGTTTGCAGCCTTGGAAGAGGAACTTGCCCAGTTCAAGCAATTGCCCCGGACAATGGTTCAGGCTCAAAGCTATCTTGCAAAGCATTTCTGGCAAAACAGTATCTCTTTGAGTGAGGTTGCAGACCATGTGCAGGTTACCTCCCAGCATCTGAGCAGGCTTTTCAAGTCTTCCCTCAATGTTACCTTTGTGGAGCATCTCACTGTTCTGAGGGTTCAAAAGGCACTTGAATTGCTTAAGGATTCGGAGAAGAAAATCTATGAGGTCGCAGAAGAGGTTGGATACTCATCGCAGCACTATTTCTGTACAGCCTTCAAGAGGGTCTTGCACCTTTCGCCTCAAGAGTACCGCAAGACCCAGAGCCGGGGAGAACACTGATGCAAAAGCAATCGTTCATTCGACTAATACTTGTCTTTCTTGTAGTCCTCTCTCTTTGTTTTTTTGTAGTTGGGTGTCTGTTTGTTTCTCAGGATAAAAAGAATACGGAAGGGGCCTATTCTTTTGTGATCGGAATCTCTCAGGCAAACCAGAGGGATCCCTGGCGCCTCGTGTTGTCCAAGGAGTTGCAGTCAGAGGCTGCTAAGCATGATGAGCTCAAATTGATCTTTGCTGATGCTGCCGATGATGTTGAGAAGCAGAAGGCTGATATCAAAAGGCTGTTGGCCTATGATGTCGATCTGCTCATAGTCTCACCGTGCAATGCCGTCGCCCTCACCCAGACAGTACGGGAAGCGTACAAGAGCATTCCGGTCATTGTATTGGACCGGGTAGTCGATGGGTATGACTACTCGCTGTTTATAGGGCCTGAGAATCGGTTGTTGGGCAGACAAGCCGGAAAGGCGGTTTTGGCCCTTGCCAAGAACGGTCCGGTGAAGGTCCTGGAGGTATCGGCGAGTAGCTCGTCTCTGGTAAGCCAGGATCGGCATGCAGGGTTTCTTGAGGAGATTGACCAAGCCTCCAACGTCACCTTGATAAGCGTGCCCGTCGATGATGGCACCCGAGACAGCGCTGAGGACCTTCTCAAGGCGATGGGAGAGGAGCTTGCTGCTATTGACCTTATCTTTGCCCATACCGATTACCTGGCTCTCGGGGCCTTCAAGGCCGTTGCCTCTCTGGGGTATGAGCACATAAAGATTGTTTCGATTGATGGGTTTCAGATCACCGATGGCGGATTGGACCTGCTTGCCCGTGGGGCCATAGAGGCAACCATCACCTGTCCCACAGGAGGCAAGGAGGCAATACAGTATGCCCTGGATATCCTGCATAAGAAAAAGGGTGTGCCGAAGCAGATAATCTTGCGCAATCATACGGTGACCAGGGAGAGCCTGCCGCAATACAGGGAGCTGCTTGCACAAAATCTTGTGCCGATACAGGAAAAGATCCGCGTAGCACATGCCCAGATAGCTGATGAAGGTGGCTGGCGATCTGCCAACAAGGACTCTATTGCCAAAGCAGCCAGGGACTTTGGTATCGATCTTGAGAGCGTCGATGCTTCATCCCTAGAGGGACAGATAGAGGTTGTTCGGTCGTTCATACAGGAAAAGGTCGATATAATCGTGCTGTCACCCATTGTGGAGGGTGGTTGGGAAGAGGTGCTGAAGGAGTGTAAGGACGCAGGTATTCCTGTGTTCCTTTCTGACCGTAAGGTTATGGTCTCTGATGACAACCTCTACTACTCCTTTATCGGAGGAGACTTCACCGAAGAGGGCCGTCGAGCGATGAGGTGGGTGGTCTCAGCTATCCAGCCGACGTTGAAACCTGTAAGGATATTGGAGATCCAAGGTACCGCTGGCGCAAGTCCTACAAAAGAGAGAAGCCAAGGGTTTCTGGAGGTTCTATCCTTGATGAAATCCTATGATGTGATTGCATCCCCGTATGGTGACTATAATTTTGATGGGGGGTATCGCTCCATCAAGGACTATATGGAGGGCAGGCTCAAGTGGGACATTGATGTGATCTATTCCCATAATGACGATATGGCCCTAGGGGCCGTGAAAGCCCTTAAGGAATTGGGGATAAATCCAGGAGTCGATGTACTGATTGTCTCCATCGATGGTATTGGCCCTGCCCTGAAGGCTCTCAAGAAGGGTGAATTGAACTGTGTTGTTGAGTGCAGCCCCTTGTTCGGACCTCAGCTGATGAAGGCAATAGAGGACTATATGAGTGGGAAGGACCTGCCCCGTAGGATCATAACAGATGAGATAGTCTTCACCAAAGATACGCCAGAGCAGTATTTCCGGGGGAGGCACTACTAGAAAGCCAAAAATAGAAAGGTTCCCAAATTGTTTGATGGAAGTGTATTTTAGCACTAAGATTTGAGTGTAAGAGTCGCAGCCTTCACGGGTGCGTACATTAAAATGTGTTTAGTTGATATATTTCTAAATCGTAATGTACTAAATCATGATTTAGCAATGCCCCTATCCTTTCTGATATACTTGATTTGAGTTTAACTTAATCTTATTATGCATAGTATAGATATGTAATTTTGTAGTAAGGTAAACTAAATGACCCGAAAATCACTTGATTCACTATTACCTGAAGGACAGCTTGTAAACCGTGATTGGCTATCAACACGGGGTTTTGACCGCTCCTCTGTTGATTATTTCATTAGGGCTGGCAAGCTTGAAGCTGCTGCGCACGGAATATATAGAAAACCTGGGCCTCCGTTGAAGTGGCAGAATGTCATATACTCGTTGGGGCAGATGGGGTTTGATATCCATGTTGGCCATATCTCAGCTTTGTGCTTCCATGGATTTGAACATTTTCCCATGCTAGGAGGAGTGAAGGAACTACTGGTATATAGTTCAGTACGAATTCCTTCATGGGTAGACACCGTTTCTAATGTATCATTTACACAAATCCATAGGTCTCCTTTTCTGGAGGGCTTAGTACTTGGTCTAGAGGAAATACCATATGGAACTTGGGATTGGCCCATTCCTTACGCAACTCCAGAAAGAGCTTTTATTGAGTTCCTGAGTACTGTGTCATCTGAAGTAGATATAGGAGGAGCACTCCTAAGGCTAGAATTAGCTTTTTCTTTACGACCTGATTTGATTCAAGAATTACTTGAAGAATGTAAGCAGATAAAAGCAAAAAGGCTATTCCTTTGGCTGGCAAGAGAGCTCGACCACTCATGGTTCAAACATATCGATCAAAGCAGAATAGATCTAGGCTCAGGAAAAAGACAGATCGTCATTGGTGGAAAGCTTGACGAAGAGTTTCTCATTACGGTTCCGAGGGGTTTGTTTGATGAACTGAAAGAACCTATATTTTGAGCGAAGAATGCTATTGGGGCATGTTGTAGATAGGAAAGAAGATCGCAATCAATCTATATCCTACTAAAAAACTCATACCGCAATGTGCCTTGATATGGTATGCTAGTAATGAAAACATTCATTGGAGGGAAAATTGTGAAAAAATCTGTAGTATTGAAATCAATGGTGACCATAACCTTACTTGCCCTGCTGGCAACACCCCTATTTGCCGCCAATACCAGTGCCGGGAACATCAAGCTCATAGGAGCTTATCCCGTTGAGGCCAAGATGGAAGCAGGCTATTCGCTGAAAATACCCATGCTCGTAGGAAAAGGCCCCCTGTTCAGTGGCAACAACCTCAAAGTGAAGGGCTTGCTCGGGCTGTCGCCTGTGGCCGTCACGTTAGGAGTTGATGCGGTGTTGACTCCCATTGCCCTGATGGAGCTTACCCTTGGGGGTTCTCTTGGAACCGGTTGGGATTTTGACCCCATGGAACTTTCGGGCCTGCTCAAAAGTACCGGTGGCATTGGAACTGTCCTGGCTGCAGACCCGCTTGGTGGGGCTTACTACAAGGCTCGCGCTGGTGCTGCCCTGCAGTTCGATACCGGAGCAATCTTCCCCGGAGACTGGACCAGCGTCCTGCTCCGCACCTATCATGAGTTCATGTACCAAGGGTACACCGGTGCCAAGTCTGGCGAAGCCTGGGAGTATGAGACCTCTGGGGCCAAGGTGAATGGATTCAACTATAAGGGCGAATATATTGTCGGATACAAGTTGCCTTTCAAGCTCAATATGGTTGCCCTCCAGTTGGAGACCTTTGCCTATGACCTGTTTGATGGCGGCCCCCATCCTCTGCGCTATGATGTTGGCGTTATTGGCAATGTGGAATTTTTCCCTGGCCTGGATCTTACGGTGATCGTTCAAGGCACAAACCAAAAGAAAAAAGATGATGGATCCAAAGAGGTTGAAATAGTTGATTTCCGCTACAAGCGTGTAGGGGTCATGCTCAACTACTCCTTCTGATCTGTACAATGGCCATGGAGTATAGGCATCCTCAATGGGGATGCCTATACTGAATACGCTCACCTCCTATTTTTTTGCCTGACGTGTCTTCCAAACACCCCTTATCCTATAATCCTGACCACCTATCCTTTTGACTTCCCCCCATCCCTAGAGTATCTTATACCTAAGGATCTTACTCCGTATCGCAAAGATCCGGAGGATTTTGTATATATAAGACATGAGGAGAATCAAATGGACAAAAAGAAATTGGCCGATGCTATACGCATTTTGAGTATGGATGGAGTGCAGAAGGCTAACTCGGGACACCCTGGTGCCCCTATGGGGATGGCAGATATTGCAGAGGTGCTTTTCCGACGAACCATGCGCTATAACCCAAAGAATCCCTCTTGGGAGAATCGTGACAGGTTTGTCCTATCCAACGGGCATGCCTCAATGCTTCTGTATTCCTTGCTGCATCTGACCGGCTTCGATGTGAGCCTTGATGATTTGAAGCAGTTCAGGCAGCTTGGTTCCATAACACCCGGGCACCCTGAATGCGACCTTACCCCAGGGGTTGAGACTACCACCGGTCCTCTAGGACAGGGGTTTGCCAACGCCGTAGGTATGGCATTGGCAGAGGCGAAGCTGGCAGCCACCTTCAACAAGAAGGACTTTCCCCTTGTTGATCACTACACCTATGCCTTTGTAGGGGATGGATGTCTGATGGAAGGCATCTCCCATGAGGCGGCCTCTCTTGCAGGGACCTGGAAGCTGAACAAGCTCATAACCATGTATGACAGCAACGGAATCTCCATCGATGGGGAGATCACAGACTGGTTTACCGATGATACCGCCCAGCGGTTCTCCGCCTACGGTTGGCACGTCATCTCCGATGTCGACGGGCATGACCCGCATGCGATAGGCAAGGCAATTGCCAGGGCCAAATCCAACACAGACCAACCCACCCTGATCATCTGCAACACGATCATAGGCTTCGGCTCCCCCCACAAGCAGGGCAAGGCTTCAAGCCATGGTTCCCCCCTTGGTGATGAAGAGGTCTCCTTGGCCAGAAAGCAGCTTGGATGGAAATATGAAGAGCGCTTCTATGTCCCTGATGAGATGTATGAGGACTGGGATTTCTCCAAGCAGGGAGCGGAATTTGAAAAAGAGTGGAACGAGCTTTTTGCCGAGTATAAGATGCAGTATCCCGAGGATGCCGCTGAGTTTGAACGCAGGATAGGGGGCTCGTACCCCGATGGCTGGGAAGAGAAGCTCGATGCGACCATCGCCAAGTGGCAGGCCGACAAGCTCAATGTGGCATCAAGGAAGGCCTCCCAGATGGTCCTTGACCAGATCAGTGCCCTGATGCCGGAACTGCTGGGAGGGTCTGCTGACCTGACCCCCTCCAACCTTACCCAAGGAAAAGGCTCGGAAAGCTATGACATTGAGGAGAACAAGGGCGGCTACCTGCACTTTGGGGTCCGCGAGTTCGGCATGATGGCCATCCTCAACGGCGTTGCGTTGCATGGCGGGTTTGTCCCCTATGGCGGAACCTTCCTGATGTTTATGGAGTATGCAAGAAATGCGATCAGGATGGCAGCGATCATGCACCTTCCGGTCATTCAGGTATTCACCCATGACTCCATCGGCCTTGGCGAGGATGGTCCTACACACCAGGCTGTCGAGCAGGCCGCTAGCCTGCGCATGACGCCCAACATGGTGGTGTGGAGACCTGCCGATGCTGTGGAGAGTGCAGTTGCCTGGAAGGGTGCCCTCAAGCGCAAGGATGGTCCTACCTCCCTGCTCCTGAGCCGTCAGAACCTGGTTCCCCAGGATCGTACAGAGAAGCAGGTGGAGGCGATCAGTCGGGGTGGGTATGTACTTTGGGAATCCAAAGGCGAGCCAGAGATCATCCTTATCGGAACCGGATCGGAGCTTGACATCGCCATGCAGGCGGCAAAGCGCTTGGACAAGGAGGGGCGGAAGGTGCGAGTCGTATCGATGCCCTCCTGTGAGGTATTTGAAGCACAGGACCTCGAGTACCGTGAAAGCGTGCTACCGAACACCGTACGCAAGAGAGTCGCTGTAGAGGCGGCATGGGCTGACTACTGGTTCAAGTATGTGGGTCTCGATGGCAAGATCATTGGTATGCGCAGCTTTGGAGCATCTGCTCCTGCAGACGACCTGTATGAACACTTCCATATAACAGCCGATGCTGTATATGAGGCCGCTCTCTCGTTGAAGTAGGGGGTGGTATGCAGTGTTAGAGGTGCCTTAGGAAAATGAGGCAAGTATTGTTAGTTTTGTAAATAGTATCAGTTTTGTAGTGCTGTGCCCGCTTCTGCAAGGAGGCGGGCATAGCTTTTATGGAAGTATACATATTCTTTTCATTGCATAAAATTCATGTATGGGTACGTATTTCTCTTGGTCATAGTGCCCATTAAGAATCTCATTTTTGCTATATAACCACAGATATTCTGTGGATTTACTAGGATTATTATGTATCTGGAGTCTCCGGTCAGGGTTTCTACAAATGTGAATGTAAAATATAAATATATTCAATTTTATGTACCCATGGTATAATTATACAAATTTTTACGCATAAGGAGACTCATGTATGGAACTGCTGAAACTTATCGGAGTACTGATAGTCGTCATTGGCTTTGTACTGAAGAAAGACACTATTGCAACGGTTGTCATCGCGGGTGTGGTCACAGGTCTCGTGGCAGGTATGCCTTTTATTGAGATCTTGAACACTTTGGGAAAATCTTTCATTTCTCAAAGGACTGCCACCCTGTTCGTTCTCACACTTCCTGTCATTGGGATAAGTGAACGCTATGGGTTGAAAGACAAGGCTGTAGACCTCATCAAAAAAGCAAAGGGTGCTACAGCTGGCAGAATCATCTCCCTTTACCTTGCAGTCAGGGCTTTGGCTGCTGCTTTTTCTCTGCGTCTGGGTGGTCATCCCCAGTTCGTACGTCCTCTTGTCAATCCAATGGCTCAGGCAGCGGCAATTGCCAAATTTGACCACGTTGATGAGGATACGGAGGATACGATCAAGGGGTATAGTGCTGCGAGTGAGAACTTTGGCAACTTCTTTGCACAGAACTGCTTTATGGGAGCATCCGGCACCTTGCTGATCGTTGCCACCCTCAATGGGCAAGGCTACGAAGTCAATGCCCTTCAAATCGCCATGATGTCAATACCCGTTGCAGTCATCGCAGTTCTCGTAGGTGTTGTCCACAATGCATTCTTGGACAAAAAACTTGCTTCAAGCGTCAAGAAAGGAGAGAAATAACCATGTCAAGAAATGTCATCATTGCTGAATTTTTCTACTGTGTCATTGGCCTGACCTTCTTCCTTGTTGGTATGAAGGCACTGAAGGACAAGACTCATGCAAAGCCAATTACAACTGCTATATTTTGGTTCATCCTCGCTTTCACCTTTATTGTCGGTCCTTACGTACCTCATTGGGTGACTGGCATTTGCGTGCTATGCATTGCAGCCTTGACAGCTTCAAAAAGGGTTATTCAATCAAAAAGTGATGTGCCGACTGCAGAGGCTACACGTAAGAGTGCTGACAAGCTTGGCTACAAGGTATTCATACCTGCCCTTAGTCTGGCTTTCGTAGCTGTGCTTGCCGCTACATTCCTTCCCTTTGGAGCAAACAATGCCATCGGTATCTCAGCTGCTGTTGCCCTTGTCGTAGCATTTGTCATCACCAAGGCCCCTGCCAAGAGCGCTGTCATTGATGGGACCCGGCTTATGGATAATGTTGGTCCTGTTGGTATTCTTCCTCAGTTGCTTGCTGCATTGGGTGCTTTGTTCACAGCTGCTGGAGTAGGAACGGTCATAGCAAAGGGTGTTTCCACAATTATTCCTGATGGAAGCAAACTCATTGCAGTCGCTGTATATTGCATAGGTATGGCTTTGTTCACCATCATTATGGGAAACGGGTTCGCCGCCTTCAGTGTTATCACCGTGGGTATTGGAATTCCTTTCCTCATCATGCAAGGAGCTGATCCTGTAGTCGTAGGTGCCCTTGGACTTACCGCCGGATATTGTGGCACGTTGCTTACTCCAATGGCCGCTAACTTCAATATCATGCCTGCAGCCCTGTTGGAGACAAAAGACAAATATGTGATCATCAAGAGCCAGGCGCCTGTTGCGCTTGTCATGTTGTTGGTGCACATCATACTTATGTACATTCTCGCATTCTAAAGAAGAGGGGTATTATGAAGGTTTTACTGACAGCATTTGATCCGTTCGGTGGAGAAGCGATAAATCCAGCCCTAGAAGCAGTAAAGATGGTGCGTCCTTCGCTAGGAGCCATTGAAGTGGTCAAACTCGAAGTTCCCACTGTTTTTGGCAAGTCGATCGAGAGAGTCCGTGAAGTGATCGAAGAGATCAACCCAGATGTGGTTCTGTGCATCGGCCAAGCAGGGGGAAGGTTTGATATTTCCATTGAACGGGTAGCCATCAACCTGGATGATGCTAGGATCGCAGACAACGAAGGCAATCGGCCAATCGACAAGCGTATTGTTGAAGATGGGCAGAGTGCTTATTTTGCTACATTGCCTATCAAGGCTATGGTGGATGCTATCCGCAAGGTTGGAATCCCCAGCAGCATTTCCAATACTGCCGGGACTTTCGTCTGCAATCACCTGATGTATGGTGTCTTGCACATCCTTTCTGAAAGGAAGGAACTAATCAAAGGGGGGTTCATTCATGTTCCCTTCATTCCATCTCAGGTAGTCGCCAAAGCAAATGTTCCATGCATGTCCCTCTCTGATATTGTTACGGCACTGGAAGCAGGAATAACTGCGATTGGAGAGCATAGTTCTGACCTGAAGATTTCTGGAGGAAAAGAGTTTTGATCGAATGTAGCAAACTTTGGGTGTATGGTAGTTTGCTGTCTGGATTCTTCAACTACAAGAGGGTGCTTGATGGCCAAGTCTTGACCTGCACTCCTGCTAAGGTGCAGGGGACCTTATTCCATCAGACGAATAAAGGGTATCCTGCTCTGGTTGAGGGGAAGGGTTGGGTCTATGGTGAACTTCTGGAGGTCAAGAATTTTGGAGAATTGCTCCCAAAGATAGATGCGCTGGAAAACTACGGTGGTGTCGGACTTGATAATGAGTACAATCGTATTCAGTCTCAGGTATTTGTGAACGCTCAGGGTGCATGGCTGCCCCAGCAGGCGTATGTCTACTGGTATGGACAGGACGACTTGAACAAACCGGGGAACCCTGCCGTACATGTGCCTGGAGGAGATTGGCGTTTGTATATGCGGAATCAGCCCAATAGCTATGATGTGCTGACAGAAACAGTACCCTGTATTCTTTAGGTAGGTGTATTGTGGTGCTATGCCCGCTTCTGCAAGGAGGCGGGCATAGCTTCTTACACATCACACATCCCTGATCATGTTCTTTCTTAGACCGTTCAATCGGCCGTTTCGGTTCTCTCTTCAGGTTCAACCTCTGTCTCATCATCCTTCGGCTTCAGGCGCCTTTCATCACGGTAGATGACCGGCGAAGCCCCAAAGAGATACTCATCCTCGATGGCGGTCCTCTCCATCTTGAGCAGTTCCTGCGCTATCTTGGTGACCCCCCGCCTGAAGTCCGGGCTGTTGATCTCCATGACCGTCTTTCCCCGCTGCTTTCGGTAGTGGGAGTAGTGCTTCCAGAGGCTGTTGGTCATCTTCGCAGTCGTCGATGGCTTTCGCAAAACCTCAAGGACCTCCGAGCGAAACCTTGGCTCGAACTGGGGGAACTCGCTTTTCGGCAGTGCCGCAAGGGTGCGCCCCATCTCTCTTGCCCAGGTGTTGTCCAGCTCCTGGCAGAGGAACTTCAGCCTGTACCACACATCATAGAGCTCCTGCATCGTTGTAATGGGCATGTCGCTCAGCCAGAGGAAGGCGAGCATCCTGCGCCTCCAGTCCCACCACTTGAGGGGGCTTTGCAGATCGCTAGCAGGGATGAGGAAATACCCCTTCTTCAGGAGCAGCGAACCGAATGTCCCTGGAGGGTTTCCCCGTTTGGTGCTTTTGAGCGTGGTGCGGTACACCCCGCATGAAGGACTGCCGTCCATATAGATGAAGGCTCGGGTATTGCACCTTTCAAGGGCCTCCATGCAGACTTCGCACCCCGTCTTCATCTCTTGGGTCACCACCCTGCCGTGGCGGTTCTTTACCGCGGCCTCCCCTGTCCAGACATCATCGCCTGTGCCGTTGCTCAGGTGCACAGGGTCACGCGGGATGCCCATGCCTGCCATGCACTCAGGGCAGACCGGACACCAGATGTAGTCCAGCTTCTCCCTGCCAAGATGGGCGAGCATGTCAAAGCCTTTTCCGTTATAGCGTACAGGCCCTCCCATGCAGCAGAGGCTGATGCCTATGGGTATCTTCTGGGTAAGTATCACCGGTTGTTGTAGGTTCATCGGTCGGTCTCCTTATCGTTGGGTATATGCTAGCATGGTTTGTTCGCCCTCGGGTACCAATACCGGATTTTTATACTCTACACCCAATTTTTTGTGTGAGAAAAAGGCAAAAGTTTTAGTTGACAGATAGAATATTATGCTTTTATAATTAGTTCATAGTTTGAATGAATTAATTAAAAGGAAGCAGCAATGGCCAAGATCAACGAGCGCTACAGGAACATGCTCTCCCTATTCAGGACCCTGCGCCTTGAAGGGACCCTGACACAGGCCGACCTGAAGGAACGTCTTCACCTGCAAGCCTCGACTGTCTCCTACCTGGTCAACGACCTCAGACAACAGAACCTGATCATCAACTCGGAGAAAAGCGTACAGACGGCTCGTGTCGGCAAACCCGGACAGTACCTTGAGCTGGACAATGAGGTGGCCGCCTTCCTTGGCCTCTACCTGGAAGAGACCTTTATCGACGCCCACGTCATCGGCCTCGCCGACCAGGAGATCCACTACCAACGCATACCATTGGAAGACTGCCTCCCTGAAAACCTGACTAAAAAAGTAATTGAAATCGTACAGAAGTTCACCCTCGTTTATGAGAACATCAAGGGGGTGGGCCTTGCCGTCAAGTCGGTGGTTGATTCGGATGGGAACCTCTCCTCCTTCAAGCGAACGGTCATGGAGATGGAGGTGCCCAAGATATGGAAGGTCCAAGGCTTCAGCTCCAAGATCCGCGAAGCATTCCCCTCACTCTCTGTCATCGTGGAAAATGATGCAAACTGTGCCGCCGTCTACTGCCAGTCCTCGGAAAAACATGCCTACTCCTCGTCGATGGTGTTTGTAGTAAATGTAAAACCTTTTGGCATAGGGTGCGGCATAACCATCAACGGAGAGCTTTTCAGAGGCTTTACCGGTTCCTCTGGTGAGACCTTCTTCTCGGACAGAAGCATTCAGGATCTGGTGGAGGAGAACAATACCCACCAGGATCCTGTCAGGCTTATGGAAATGCTCAGGGATTCTATCCTCAAGGGGGTCTACTTCATTGATCCTGAACAGGTATTCCTGACCGGAGGCCTGTTTGCCGATATCTCCCTCTCGGCGATTGAGGAGATCACGGCCTTGTTCGCCACAAGCCCGTACCCCATGACCATTCTTACCCAAGAGCATGTTTCGCTTCCAGCCAAGGGGGCTGTCCTGTTGGTGGCAGATGCGTATATTGAGTCCCTTTTATCCGCAGTAGACAGGAGACAATCATGAATCGAGATACAGCGTGGTATATCGCCACCAGAATCTTCAAGGTGCTTTTTACCGTATGGGTGGTCACCACCCTCATATTCTTTCTCATCCGCCTCATGCCATCGAACCCTATCGAGCAGTACGTCCAGAACCTGGTCGTACAGTACGGGATGAGCTACGAGGAGGCAAACTCGAGGGCAATGTCACTTTTTTCCATCGACCTGAACAAAAACCTGTTCCTGCAGTATGTGGACTATCTCAAGGCGGCTGTCAGGCTGGACTTCGGCACCTCGTTCCTCTCCCCTGGGGTGAAGGTATCCACCATCATCGCTTCTCGCCTTCCTTGGACGCTCTTTACCGTTGGTACCGGCCTCATCCTCTCCTTCCTGATAGGGATAGTATTGGGGGCCATATCGGCATACAGGCGTGATTCGTGGTATGAGCCGATCATATCGGGGGTGAGCTCGTTTCTCAGTGCTATCCCGGATTTCCTCATAGCAATCTTTATCATCCTCATGTTTGGTGTCTTTACCTGGGGAGGGGCCAAGAGCATCATCCCGATATTCCAGATGCGCGGAAACTATGGTGCAGGGGTCACCCAAGGGTTTAACTGGCCCTTTATCAAGAGTATCTTTGCACACGGTTTCGGGCCCATCATGACCTATTTCTTTTCTCAGATTGGCATCTGGGTGATCCTGATGAAGGGAAGCACCACAGGGTGTCTCAATGCTGACTACGCCATCATAGCGAGGGCGCGGGGCCTGCACCCCAAGAAGATCCTCTCCTCCTACATCGGACGCAATGCAATGCTGCCCATAGCTACTGAGTTCGCCATGCGCCTGGGGTTCATCATCGGAGGCTCGCTGATCATCGAGCAGCTGTTTGTCTACCAGGGGATAGGGCTTGAGCTGCTCAAGGCGACCACTAACAGGGACTACCCGCTTATGCAAGGCATCTTTCTGGTCATGACCATCGCCATCGTCCTGTCCAACCTCTTGGCAGAGATCGTGTACAGCATCCTTGATCCTCGCATCAGGGCAGAGGGAGGGAGAAAGCATGTCTAAGACACCGACAGCTGCACAGCTAAACCTGACTACAACAACACGCCTGAGCCGCAACCTGCGGCACCTGCGTTCAGCTATCTTCGGCGATCCCATAGGATCGGTCGGATTCTTTCTCCTTTTGGCAATCATCCTGATGTCAGTCTTCGGACCCATCTGGTTCCCGTTGGACACCATCAGTGACCCGACCAAGCTGCTCAACCCCCCTTCGGCAGAGCACTTCCTCGGGACAGACCACCTCGGTCGGGATATCTGGGCACAGATAGTGTCAGGGGGGAGGGAGCTGTTGCTCATGGCCTTCCTGACAGCGAGCATCGCTGTGGTGCTGGGAATCTTCCTCGGCTCGTTCTCTGCCCTGGTGGGGGGTAAGTTTGACGAGATGCTGCTGTTCTTTGCCGATGTGTGGCTGACCATCCCACGCTTTCCCCTGCTGGTGGTCTTGTCCGGCTTCTTTACCCTCGATGCCCTGGCCTTGGCCCTGGTGCTTGCAATACTCTCCTGGGCAGGGCTCTATCGTACTGTAAGAGCTCAGGTCCTCTCCCTTCGAAGTCGCGACTTCATAGAGGTTGCCTTTATGCTGGACATGCCCAAGCTCTACATCATCTTCAAGGAAGTACTTCCCAATATGATGGGATTCATCGTAGCTAACTTCACCCTGCTCATGCGGGCAGCAATCTATGCGCAGGTGGGACTGGTTTTCCTAGGCCTGCTTCCCTTGGACCAGAACTGGGGGGTGATGATCAACGTTGCATGGAACCAGGGGGTGATCTACAACCCGGATGCGATCTGGTTCCTGCTCTCACCCACCATTGTCATCTGCCTCCTGATCCTCTCCTTGGTCTGGATCTCCCGGTCGATGGAAGAGTTCTTCAACCCGGGGCTGAGAAAATGAGGAGTACCACGATGAAAGCACAAGAAGATGTTCTTCTGGAAATACAGGACCTCTCCATCGAGTATCGTACCAAGCGGGGCAAGCTGCAGGCGGTCTTTGAAGCATCCCTGAGCATTGGCTATGGACAGTCCGTGGCTGTCATAGGCGAGTCGGGGTGTGGCAAGACGACGCTGGCAACCAGCATCGTGCAGATGCTCAGCCGCAATGCAGCCATTTCAAGCGGAACGGTCCTCTTTCGCAAAAAGGGCGAAGAGGGGGTGGTTCTCAACCACCTCAACGAAAAGGAGATGCGCAAGCTTCGCTGGAGCAATATTGTCATGATGTTCCAGGCTTCGCAAAGCTCGTTCAACCCGGTGACCAAGATCCAGACCCAGTTCATCGACACTGCCCTTGCCCACGACCCCCATGCTGACATCCAGGAGGTGCTCAAGCGATCGAAGGAGTTGCTGGAACTGGTCTATCTCGATAGCGATACGGCCCTCAACGCCTATCCCCATGAGCTTTCCGGGGGGATGAAGCAGCGAACCCTGATAGCGCTTTCGCTGCTGCTGGACCCCCAGCTGGTCATCCTGGATGAGCCGACCACCGCCTTGGACCTGATAACGCAGAAGAAGATCCTGCATCTGTTGAACTCACTTCGTTCGTCCAAGGGGTTCAGCATGATGTTCATCACACACGACCTTGGAATCGTCACCCAGCTTGCAGACCGGGTGGTGACCATGTATGCAGGGGCAGTGGTGGAGAATGCACCGACAAAAGCCTTCTTCAGCGATCCACAACACCCCTACAGCAAGGGTCTGCTCAAGGCGATCCCCTCCCTTGATGCATCCTTTGAACAGCTCTACTCAATCCCCGGCTCTACTCCCGACCTGGTGGAGAAGATCAAGGGGTGCCTCTTTGCCCCACGGTGTGAGTTTGCCTTTGACCGCTGTACGAAAGAAGTTCCCCAACTGAGAAAAGTCGGTCAGGATCGGTGGGCTGCCTGCCACCTGCTCAAGGAGGTAAGCGATGTCACTCATTGAAATACACGATTTGCACAAGAGTTTTCATAACCGCAAGGCCGGGGGTGTGGATATCCTTCGCTCGATCGACCTGACTATGCAAGTCGGAGAGACGGTGTGCGTAGTAGGGGAGTCGGGGTGTGGAAAGACGACCCTGGGCAAGATTCTTGCAGGATTGCAGGAGTATAGCGGCGGCTCGTTTACCTATAAGGGGGAGGAGGTCTCCGCCTTGCGTAAGGAACAGTGGAAAACCTTTCGCAAAGATGTGCAGATGATCCATCAAAACCCCTACGAGTCGCTCAACCCCACCCAGATGGTCTTTGACATGATCGCTGCCCCCATACGACGGCACAAGAAGATACGGGATTTTGATGCCCTGTATGCCGAGGTGGTGCGCCTGTTGGAGATGGTGGGCCTCACCCCTGTGGAGGACTTCATCGACAAGTACCCTGCCAACCTCTCAGGAGGCCAGCGTCAGAGGGTCTCCATTGCAAGGGTGCTCTCCATGGATCCGAAGTTCATCGTAGTCGACGAGGCTACCAGCATGATAGACACGTCGCTGCGCATCAGTTTGCTTGCCACGCTCAAGAAGATCCAGGACGAGCTTGGCGTAGCCTACCTCTACATCACCCATGACCTCGCCTTGGGCAGGTATTTTGCCTGGGGGCAGAGGCTTGCGGTTATGTACCTGGGCCAGATAGTCGAATTGGGCCCGACAGAGGGGATGATAGAGGACCCCCATCACCCGTATACCAAGGCGATCCTCTCCGCGGGAAGGGTGGAGGACAAGGATAGCTACGACCTCAAGGGCGTTGATATCCCCTCCTTCAGGCAGATACCCCAAGGGTGCTCCCTCTCACCCCGCTGTCCTGAGATGATCGCCGGCTTGTGTGATGTGACCGTTCCCAAGCTGCTGGAGGTAGGATCGGATCGCTTTGTCTCCTGCCACCTCTATGGGCAGAGGGACGAGCCGTCGATGGCTGAGAAAGCAAGGCAGGGGCAGCGATGAAACGGGAAATCATGAGATTGTTCGTACGCCTCATGCTTCCCTTAGGTTTGCTTATTCTTATCTTGAGCATATGGATACTTCCTTTTCAGGAGGGAGGAAGTGCCGATCACCTGATTACGCTGATCGATATTGCGTTGGGCTCTGTCCTGACGGTGTTGGGAGTGTTTCTTATCCTTCGGGAAAGACACAATAAAAAAGACTCATGACTCAATCAAGGAGGTTGATATGAGAAAGAAAATTACCGGTATTCTTGTCCTGTGTGTGTTGTTGGCACTCACTGTTGGTCCCCTCATGGCACAGGGATCCCCCGAAGTTGCCGCCCCTGTAAGTTCAGGGCCAGTTCTGGCCCCTACCTTTGCAGGTGGCTGGCCCTATCCGATCCCCCCCACAGGGCATTACAACATGTTTGTCGCCAATGCGATCGAATTGAAGTTCTGGCGTGAAATGCACCAGCTTCCCCTGGCCCTGTATGTCAATGCAACCGGCGAATATACGCCGATGCTGGCAAAGAGCTGGAACATCGATGAAGCGGCAAAAGTCATGCATTTGGAGCTGCAGGATGCAAAGTGGCTCACCGGAGAGAAGGTGACGGCAAAGGATGTGTGGACGACCTTCTACATCTACCGCCTCATGGGGAACCCTGCATGGAACTACATCGAGGATGTCAGGGCAATCTCTGACACCAAGGTGGATTTTGCCATAAAGAATCCCACCCCTCTGTTTATCCGCAATGCCCTTCGCAAGCCTATCGTAGACACCCTGACCTATGGAGAGTATGCACAGAAGACCGCAGACCTGGTGAAGAAGGGCTTGGACTCCTCCTCCCAGGAGTGGAAAAACCTTGTTGCAGACTTCAACTCATTCAGGCCCGCCATGGTCAACTCAACAGGCCCTTACTACATCGATCCGGCAAAGGTGAGCCAGGCTAGCATCGAGATGCCCCTGAACCCCAACTCATTCCTCGCCGACAAGGTGAAGTTCAAGACCCTTACCATCTACAACGGTGATGTGCCCGATCTTACCCCGCTCGTACTCAGCGGCCAGATGGATTACCTCACCCATGTGTTCCCCGCTTCCTCCATGCTCGCTTTCGAACGTGCCGGATACAGCTTCGTACAGCTTCCTGGTGTTGATGGTCTGGCTATCTACTTCAACCATAGCCTCAAGCCCCTTGATGATGTACGGGTGCGTCAGGCAATGGCCTATGTCATCGACCGCGACCGCATTGGCCTCTTGGCCCTTCCAGGTGTCTCCGTTGGTGTCTACTACGCTACCGGCCTTGGTGATGGCGTCACCAAGAGTTGGGTGGATGTATCCAAGCTGAATGCCTACCAGGTTGATCTTGCCAAGGCAGAGGCCCTGCTTCGTGATGCAGGTCTCTCCAAGAGGGGCAACCAGTGGTACCTCTCCAACGGCAAGCCTTTTGAACTCTCCTTGCAGTGCCCCAGTGGCTGGGCCGATGCCTCCACTGCCGCTACCGAGGCTGCCCAGCAGCTCTCAGCCTTCGGCATCAAGACAACGTTCAACGGGATCGAGTCGACTCAGAGGACTCCCAACATCAACAGTGGCAAGTTCGAGCTGGCCATGTCGTTCTTTGGAACCGGACAGCCCCACCCGATGTATGCCTACGAGGGTCCTCTCTTGGCCAGCAACACCGGCAGCGGTGGTGTGGGAATCTCCTTCCCGATGGTCCAGAAGACCTCCCGTGGAACAGTTGATTTCAACGCCCTCATCGAGAACTCGGTCAAGGGTTGGGACGTTGCTGCACAGCGGGCTATCATCAGTGACCTTGCCATTGCATACAACGAGTTGCTCCCCGTCCTTCCCATCTACACCAAACAGAGCCGCAACCTGGCCAGCAATGGCCTGCGCACTGTCTGGGAAGGTCCTGAGAACCTCTATCGCAACTCCGCCGGTGATGACAACTTCGTCGTCTACCAGCTGTTGCATGGAATGATCAAGGCCAAGTAAGTATCAAGCTAAGGAGCCGCTACCCCTCTCAAGGTAGCGGCCACCCTTTCATTCTTTCTCAATAGTCGTGTCCAACCTTTGGCCTTCACTACATTTGCTCGTTATTTTCTCTCTTTTTTTACTCTCTCTTAGTGCCTGTATGTATACAGACCTGCTGTATATCTCCTGAACTGAATACAAATGCAGAAGGATTGCTGTGCATCTAATACCCCAACCCAAACATATATCCAGACAAGAAATGACCTGCGACGCCCTCTTGGGCTTCTCCATCCGTCAGGTCCCTCCCTCGTTGCAGGGCTACTGCCAGGCTCTGCTTCCCTATGTGACCGAACAGGGCCTGCCCATCGCCCTTGATGACAAGTTCGTACAGGTCCCCAAGGACCTTCCCCATTGGCAGCGGCTGCAAAGCCAGGCGTATAGGCTGGAGATACAGGCCAATGCCGTGTTGATCAGCAGCGAGAGTGAATCTGGCTTTCGTGATGCCATAGCAACACTGCGCCAGCTCTGGCTGCAAAAGAGCAGCGCCCTGCCTTGTTTGATAATCGAGGACTACCCCACAGTTCCCATCCGCGGCATGATGCTCGACGTCTCACGGGGGAAGATTCCTACCCGAAAGAAACTGGAGGAGGTGGTGCTCCTGCTTGCCTCCTACAAGTACACCATGATGCAGCTCTACATGGAGGACTGCTATATCCTGGAGAGCCATCCCGCCCTCGGGGTGCTCAATGGATATTACGACAAGCAGGAGGTGCTCGCCATCGATGAACTGTGCAAGCGCTTTGGCATCGAGCTGCAGCCAAACATACAGAGCCTTTCCCATGTCCACGGCCTGGTGCGCAACCCAGGCTACCAGGAGCTTGCCGAAGGGCCCGCCCTCTTTAGCTTCGGGGCAGGCAATCCTGATGTCTACTGCCTGCTTGATGATATCCTGGGGGAGGTCATGCCCTGGTTCACATCAAAGACAGTCAACCTCGACTTGGATGAGGCGTATGACCTTGGCACCGGCTACAGCAAGAAGGCTGTTGGCGACAAGGGCTCGCGCAAGGTCTTCTTGGAGCATATCAACGCTGTTGCGACCCTGGCCCGAAACCATGGCTCAGAGCAGATCTTCATCTGGGGGGACTGCCTCAATACCCACCCTGGCCTGCAGCATGAGGTCGATGACGATGTTTTCTTCATCGACTGGAACTATAATCCCTTGGAACATTTCCCCTCTCTGGACAACCATGATGGGGCGGTGAAGCCCTTTTGGGTAGCCCCTGGAACCAGCTCATGGAACGGGCTCTTCCCTCGTGTGCAGAATGCCAACGCCAACGTGAAGAACTACATCCATGAGGGTAGCAAAAAGCAGACAGAAGGAGTATTGGTTACTCATTGGGGTGATTACGGCCATCATCAGCCGATATCCTTTAGTTATCATGGCTTTGTGGTAGGAGCCGAGCATGCATACAACGGCGGCTCTACTACACAGGAGGCATTGGATGCGGCGATGGCAAAACTTTTCTTTGTTGATGAAAAACAAAAGGAAGGATTTGATCTCCTTTCGGAGATCAATCTGCTTCCCTCCATCACCAACACTTTCAAGAGCCAGTCGTTCTATGCTCTCTTCGATGACCTGTTCAAAGGCCTTACCCTTGTGGGTGATGATCGCTACCCACCCATTGCAGAGGAGACCTTTGGCCGCATACAGGAGCTGGCAAGGCAGGCCTTGGACGCCTTCAACGAGAGCCGGGGGAGCCTGGCCTTCCACCGGGAACTGACCCAGAGTGCCGCCTCCTTGGAGTTTGTCGGGCGCAAGGGGCTGCTCAGCTACGAGATCAAAAATGCATTTGCCTCCGGAGAGGTCGATGAGAGCAGCATCCTAGGCTGGATCATAGCCATCAAGCTGCTCTACCGGGATTTCCTCTGCCTGCGCCATCGTTTTACCGAGCTGTGGGAAGAGGAGGCCGTGGATATCGGAAGGGAAGGGGCCCTCTACTTTTTCGCCCATGCCTCATCACGGTTTGCAGAGGCAGTCATCTGGTTGAATAACCAACGCCTCGCCATTGCAGAAGGAAAACCCATCGACACGAAGATGGAGAGCTATCAGGCCCATGAGGGGTACACCACCTTGTGGACCGGCAACTGCACGAACCTTTGGGACCGTGCCTACCCTTGGAGATGAATATGAAAGATACAGGACCTTACTCACTGCTTCCCCAGCCTCAGAGCATCACGTATGGCTCAGGAGGATTCGATACGCACTATATGGAGTGGCAGGTTGTCAGCAACTCTTTTGCCATAGGGGAAAAGGTGAGGAAAAGCCTGCCTCTTTGCATGAAGGGCCTTGCCGTACAGCCTCAGCAGGAGGGGCAGAGGTTCTTTGTACAGATAGGAAAGACAGAAGAGCTGAACAAGCAGTTTCCCCTATGTGAACTCTCTCCCCATCTCCAGGGGTATCTGCTGATAGTGGAGCCAGAGTATGTGTATATCGCCAGTCTAACCGAAAGGGGATTGTTTTATGGCTTCACTACATGGCAACACCTTTTGGTGCAAAGAGAGAAGAGTGTTACCTCCCTCACCATCCAGGACTGGCCTGTGCTGGACAACCGCGGCCTGATGCTCGACATCTCACGCGGTAGGGTCTTTACCTTGGAACATCTCAAGGATGTTGTGCTTACGCTCGCCTCCATGAAGATGAATGTCCTGCAGCTCTATGTCGAGCACACCTTCGACTTCTCCTTCCTCTCTGATGTGCATGAGGGAACAGATCCCATCACTTCCGAAGAGATCCAGATCCTTGATGCCTGGTGCAGGGAGAACCACATCGAGCTGCAGGCAAACCTGCAATCCTTCGGGCACTGCAACCGCCTTCTCACCACCGATGGGTACAGGCACCTTCGGGAGAGCGACCTCTACTGGACGCTCTCTCCCAGCGTGGAGGAGAGCTATACCCTGCTGGATAGGATGTACAGTGAATATCTGCCCAACTTCACCTCCTCCATACTCAATGTGGACTCGGACGAGACGTACGACCTCGGCTCTGACAAGAGTGCTTCGCTGATGAAGGCGATGGGCCAAGGCCCGCTATACCTGCAGCATCTGTTGCGCCTGCGTTCCCTTGCCAAAAAGCAGGGCAAGACCCTTATGGTGTTCGGAGATGTGATACTCAACCATCCAGAACTACTCAAAGAGGTCCCTGATGACATCATCTTCCTTGATTGGATCTATGACCCCCTGGAAACATACCCGACTCCCTCCAAGTTTGCCAAGGCAGGGAAGACCTTCTGGGTATGCCCGGGAACCGGGGCCTGGAACAGCCTCTTTCCCCGACAGGAGGGTGCGTACCGCAACATCACCGACCTTACCCTTGAAGGGATAGCACAAGGCACTGAAGGGATGCTCCTATGCGACTGGGGTGACCATGGCGCATACTCGATGCCGGCCTTCACCTACTTCTCCTACGCCACTGCTAGCTCTGTGAGCTGGACAGGTAAGGATTCTGGCCATGAGAGCATTAGCCGGGCTTTCGCCCTATGCATGGAGGAGCCCTCCCTACAACAACTCCACACGCTCCTTCCGGAAATTCATCGCCTTCCCGCCCTCTGGTCAAAGAATCGCAGCCAGTGCGTCATAGCCCTGTTTGATGAACCCCTGCTGGGCAGGATGCTTACGCACCCCCTCCCTCCTGAGGACCTGCTCCATTTCAAGGCACTTCCCCAAGGGGTGGCTGGAGTGTTGGACAAGGAGAGCCATCATCTGATGAGGCCCCTGTTCTCCCTATCAGAGGAGACCCTTGCTTCCATCAAGGGAATAGCAGAGAAGGCAAGGCCCCTAACTAAGAAACTCTCCAGCACCTCGCTGAAGGCCCAGTATGGTTGGCTTTGTGATGCTCTGGATCTTCTTTCTGACAAGGTATCACTTGGTAGAGAGATACGACAACATTTCAAAAATACAGAGATCAGCTGCGACCTGATCCTTGATTGGGAGAGGGCCCTCCGTCTGATGATAGGACGGTATGCTACTCTGGAGATGGACTTTATTGATATCTGGCGCACCTTTGCCAAGCAAAGTGAGATAGCCATCACCCTGACATACTTTGCCCACATCATCGAGCGTCTTGACTACCTCAAGGCCTGGCTGTGCAGGCAGCGGGAGGCCTTGCAGACAAACCATGAGGTCGACTACGCTTTTGCAAGCTATGAGACGGCGGGGTACAAGTCGTTGCCGACGTATTAGGGGTGAATATGCAAGCAAGAAACAAGAAGAACTACAAAAAAAGGAAAACTTGAAAAAGTAAAGCACTGAAGTAATGAAACTAAAAGGCCCTGCATGCACCCCCTCTTAGAGGATGTGCATGCAGGGCCTTTTCCCCTTTCTTTTCTTTTTCTGTTTCTATGGCCAGGGCCTACGACTCGATGGCACCTTTCTTCTTGGCATAGATGGAGGAACCCACCATCGCCAGGAGGGTGAAGACATAGGGGATGGCCAGGATGAAGTCAGAAGGGATGTTGAGGGCCCCCTGTGCATAGTTGGAGAAGGCGTCGGCAAGGCCGAAGATGAAGGCGGCTATGAGAAGCCCGAAGGGTTTCTTATTCCCTAGGAAAATCACCACCAGTGCTATCCACCCTTTTCCTGCAGTGATGTTCGGAACAAAGGCCCCGAGGTTCAGGGTAAGCAGGGCCCCTCCGAGGCCACAGGTGAAGCCTGAGATGAGAAATGATGCAAACCGGTACCGGTCAGGGCGCATGCCCAGGGTGGAGAGGGCCTCAGGGTGGAGCCCTGTTGCCCGTATCCTGAAGCCAAACGGTGTCCTGTAGAGGACAAAGTAGGAGAGGGCTAGCAATATCCAGCTCAGGTAGACAAAAGCGGAGTGCCCGATGAAGATATCCCCGAATATGGGGATCCTTGCCAAGGCCTGTGTTCCCAAGAGGGGCAGGGAGGGTATGTCATCAAAGACCACTACCCCCTTATTGGCAAACAGGGCAAACGAGAGCACCACTGTCAGACCCGAAGCAAATAGGTTGGTGGCAAGGCCGGTGATGAATACGTTGGACTTCAGGTTCAATGTGACAGAGGCCAGGATGGCAGACAGGAGCATGGTGGCCCCGATACCAAGCACTGTTCCCACTACCATACTGCCTGTGTAATGGGTGAAGATGATCGAGCAGAAAGCGCCCATGAGCAGCAACCCTTCCAAGGCAATGTTCAGCATGCCTGAGAGCTCGGTGAAGAGCCCTCCCATAGAAGCCAGAAGCAGGGGCGTCATGATGGTCACGGCACTATGGAGGATGGGGATGGTGAACTGCATCAGGGGTTCCTCCTTTTCTTTTCAAACAGAGTGAGCAACACCTCACTGCTGATGAGGAAGAAGACGATCGACTGCACTATCGCAGCTATCTCGAACGTCACATCGGAATGAAGCATGGCACTGCGGGCTCCTGCCTCTATGTAGGCAAAGAACAGGGCTGCAGGGATCACAGCCGAGGGCTTGCTCTTCGCTATCAGGGCGACGGCAAGGCCGTTCCAGCCCATGCCTGCGGAAAACTCCTTGATGGCGGAGAAATAGGTGCCGTAGATGGCGAACCCCCCACCAAGGCCATAGAGAAAGCCGCTGAGGAACATCGGCAGCACGATGAACTTCCTGGTGTTGATGCCCCCATACTTGGCAAAGCGGCTGTTGAGCCCCGTCATGCGCAGCTCATACCCGCTTTTTGTCTTGTAGAGGTAGGCATGGACAGCAACGACTGCCACCAGCGCAAAGAACAGGGCGGTGCTCAGGCTTGAGGGCGGAAGCAGGGCAGAGAGCCTGAAGGAGTCAGGGATCTTCCTGGTTGCTATCAGGCTGGTTGACGGGTCCATGAAGGGACCTGAGATGAGGTAGTTCATCACAAGAACCACCGCATTGGAGATGAGAAACGAGGTGATGAGCTCACTGGTATTCCATTTCATGCGCAGAAAGCCTGACAGTCCTGCAAGGGCCCCTGCAAAGGAGGCTCCGATGAACAGGGCCATGATAGCCCCTAGCACCCCCAGAGGTGCCAGATAGATGGCAAACAAGGTGGTGACCAGCGCTCCGCCATAGATCTGTCCTTCCCCTCCGAGGTTGAAGTTGCCCGACCTCATGGCCAGGGAGACGCCCAAGCCTCCGAAGATGAGGGGGGTCGCGCTGTTGAGCATATTGCCAAAATAGTAGGTGTTCTGCAGGGGCCCTAGGAAAAAGTACCGAAGCGTCCTTGCAGGGGTCTTGCTGAGCAGAAGCGAGAGGACCAGCACCCCACAAAGGGCTATCAGGACGATCAGCAGGATGCCTCCACTCGAACGCAGGGAGGGCAGGAGCTTTCGGTTTGTCTGGTTTCTGTTTTCAAGCACGAGGTGCCCCCTGGCTCTTTATCCCCAGCATGTATTCACCGATCTCTTCCTTGGAGAGGTTTCGCGCCTCATCGCCAGAAAAGGAGGCTACCCGGGTTCCCCGGTAGAGCACGACGATCCTGTCTGCGATGGTAAGGATCTCATCGAGGTTGGAAGAGATGAGGATGACTGCAGCACCCTTGTCCCTAAGGGCGGCTATCTGCTCATAGACAAACTGGCTGCTGGCGATATCAAGGCCCCAGGTGGGTTCGGAGAAAACTATGTAGTCCTGGTAGCGTTCAATCTCCCTGGCAAGGATCACCTTCTGGATGGTACCCCCTGACAAGGTGCCGATGGGCATCTGGGCTGTTGCCTTTGCCGAGTAGCGTTCAAGGAGCGCATTGGTGTGCTTGGTTACCCTTTTCTGGTCAAGAAATCCATTCTTCCTGAAGGATGCGCTCTCCCCTACGATGATGTTCTCCTGCACGCTCGCCTTGAGGGAGCTTCCTATCTGAAGCCTGTCGGAGGGGACGTAGGCAAGGCCCTGCTTGCGCAGCAGGGCGGTCCCTATATTGGTGATGTCCGCCCCGTTGTGCAGCACCTTCCCATCAAAGATGGGAATGAACCCTCCCAGCACTGCCTCAAGGACACCCAGCCCGTTACCGCTGACCCCTGCAAAGCCAAGGATCTCCCCTGAGTAGGCGGTGAAGCTGAGGGCGTTGAGCAAGGGCCTCTGTTGGCCCTGCCTGAGCACGGTAATCTTTCTGCCCTCTATGACCGGGCGGCTGTCCGCCCTCTTTATTCTATGTTCGATGGAGAGCGAAATGCTCTTTCCCATCATCAGGGCTGATATCTGCCGTTCAGTCACCTCGTGTGTCTCGTAGGTGCCCAGCATCTTTCCCTGGCGCATGACAGAGACACGGTCTGAGATGGCTTTTATCTCCTGAAGCTTGTGCGTGATGAGGATCAGGGACTTGCCCCTTTTTGCCAGCTGTCGGAGGGTGGAGAACAGACCTTCTATCTCTTGCTCGGTGAGCACTGCAGTAGGTTCATCCAGGATGAGGATGTCCACATCCCTATAGAGCATCTTGATGATCTCCACCTGCTGTTTTTGTCCGACGGTCAGGTTTCGCACCACCATGCCCGCCTCTATGGAGAAGTTGTGGCGCCCGATCACCTCATTGACCAAGGCGACCGCCTTTTTCATATCGTAGGTCAGACCATACTTGCGCGGCTCTATGCCCATAAGGACATTCTGGGCAACGGTGAAATCCTCCACCAGCATGAAATGCTGGTGGACCATTCCGATGCCCAGGCGGTTTGCAACCAGAGGGGAGGATATGCTCTCCTGGCTGCCGTGTATGCTGATGGTCCCCTCCTCATGGCCTTCAAGGCCGTAGAGGACTTTCATCAGGGTGGTCTTGCCTGCTCCGTTTTCCCCTGCCAGGCAGAGGATCTCCCCCTTGCGCACCAAGAAATCCACCCCGTCATTTGCACGGAGGTTGTTTTCCACATAGGTCTTGGAGATGTTGCGCATCTCAACGGCAAGTTCCAATAGCATCACTCCTTGAAAGAGAGCTTGTAGTTACAGGGAGGGCAGGGTGTAGGCAATCTTGCCCTTGTAGATATCGTCCATGAAAGCGTCAAACCTGACCCTGATCCCTTGGGGCAGGTTGTTGGTGTACGCACTGTCATCTGCGATGAATCCCAGATACCCCTCCTGTGCCCCCACTATCGTGGCTTTCCCATACTCTATCTTGCCAAGCAGTGCAGAGTTGAGGATCTCCTTGGTCAGTTTCTTCTGCTCCATCGAACCACAGCCCACCACATAGCCGGGGGCACTTGCATACTCGTTGGTGTTGTGGAAGACTATATAGGCTCCCTGCTCCTTTGCAACCTTGAACAGGCCCTGTGCCGCGCCCCCTGCGATGGCGGCAAAGACATCCACTCCGGCATTTTTCATGCTTGTGGCAAGGTCTGCAGTCTTGTTGGCATCAAACCAGTTCCCGATGACGCGGAAGTCAATCTCGATGTTTTGATCGACCATCCTTGCCCCGTCGAGGAACCCCGGTAGCATATGCTTGTTCAGCAGCGGATACTCCTGTGCTGCTATGAACCCTATCTTCAAAGCCTTGTTGGCATGGCTCATGCTGCTGGTGGTCACAAGCCCTGCAAGGTATCCCAAGAAGAGGGACTGTTCGTACTGGTTGTAGAGGTAGGTCCGTATCTGCGCGTTCCCTTCCATGAATGCGTCGGTGATGACAAACTTCTGCTTGGGGAATTTTTTGCCTATGGAGGCGCAAATCTCCGGCAAGGATGGGTTTGAGCCCAACACAAGGTCATACTCGCCGGTAGCGACCAGGGAGGTGAGCTGCTCCTCCCACTGTGCCTGGTTGAAGCCTGCCTCATATATCTTTACCGTCACGCTCTTGTTTTCAGCGGCAAACTCAGTAGCCCCTTCGGCCAGGGCTGTATAGGGTGGGCTTCCTGCCGTGACACCGGTGATGTAGACCAGGATCGAGAGCGAAGGGGTGCCTGCCATCTCCTTCTCCACACTCCCTGTTGCTACAGCAAGAGAGAGAACCATGCCTAGGAGTAGTGCAATACAGATGAATTTTTTCATTATCGGCTCCTTTTGGTCGGGTCAGAACATAGCGCTGTCCTGCTGTCCTAAGCTTCCACCTTTGCCAGAGCCTTGTCTACACCCCAATGGCCATGAACAAGACCATTTACTGCCTCTAGCATCGCCCCTACCTTGCCAAAGCCCCATATGTTCCTACCCATGGCTATACCGCACCCCCCAGCCTCAAGGGAGTCGTGGATGGTCTGCAGGACATCGCGCACCGATTCAGTCTTTGCCCCACCCAGGATCAGGATAGGCACAGGACACCCCTCTACGACGCGTGCGAAGGAGTCGACGCTTCCTGTGTAGTAGGTCTTGATGAGGTCCGCCCCGATCTCCGCTCCCATGCGCGCCACCATCCTGATGGCCTCACTGTCATGGGGGACAACCTCCTTTCCTCCGATGCTCCCCCTTGCCATCGCCTCAAGCATGACAGGCAGTCCAAGGCTGTGGCAGCGGTCTATCGCCAAGGAGGCCTGCCTGATGAAAGCCCCTTCACGCTCGTGGCCGAACTTCACCGTTATCGCTGCACATGAGGCTCCATAGGCGAGAGCCGTCTCAGGGTCGGCTATCATCTCCTCCTCGAACTTTTCCCCAAGGAGGGTAAAGCCGCCGCTCAGGCGCAGGACCAGGGAGGTCGGCCTTTCCCATTCTGCCAAGGACGCGTCGACAAACCCCTTGGTGGTGAGGATGCCATCGACCTGTGCCTTCACACACTCCCTTACAATTCCTGAAGGGTTAGTGATCCCGGCCATGGGACCGGCGATGGAGCCATGGTCCAAGGCGATGATGACCGACCTTCCATCCTGTTTGTCAAAGATTGCCCTCTTGCGTAGCGTCAGTCCTGATTGCATGGCCTACTCCTTGGTGGGTTTGAGGTCTCTATAGGTTGCGAACAACCGGTCATAGAGGGGTTGTACCTTGGGATCCGGGGTGAAGCAGCGCTTGGTCCTGACCACCGCGTTCGCAGCCTCCTTATATGAGGCGAAGAGCCCAAGCGAGGTAAGGGCGATGATGAGACAGCCCATAAGCTCGGCATCCTGCATGGCAGGGACGAGCACCTCGCGCCCTGTTATGTCTGCCTTGAGCTGATTCAGGAAGGGGCTTTCGCTCGGGCCACCTGTGATGCGCAGCTGGCCTACCGTTGCCCCAAGCTCCTCCATGACGGTTATCACGTCCCGCATGGCAAAGCAGGTGCCTTCAGCAACAGAGCGTAGGAGTTCGCCCTTGCCTGTAGCAAGGCTCAAGCCGGAAAAGAGAGCCCTTGCATCAGGATCCCAGATGGGGGCGCGCTCCCCGCTGAGGTAGGGCAGGAAGACCACCCCCCCTGAGCCTGGTTCTGCCCGGGCCATCTCGGCATAGAGGTCGGCAAAGGATGCATCTGTGAGGCCAACAAGGTTTTTAGCCCACTCAATGGCCTTGCCTGTGGTGGAGATGATACCTGAAACATTATACAAAGGGGCGATGGGGTGGCGGTAGGTCATCAGGCGAGGATCACCCAAGGGCTTGTGCGTACAGAGGTTTATCCCTTCCGATGTTCCTGCCCGGTTGCATACCTGGCCTACCTCCACTGTCCCGGTCCCCAGGATCGAGACGAAGAAGTCGGGAGCCCCGGCAAAAAGGGGTATCCCCCTAGGGATGCCCAGGGTCTTGCTTGCCAGGGGTGTGATCGGTCCTATCAGGTCGCCGGGGTTGCACAAGGGAGGGAACTTCTCCTTGTCCAATCCAAGGGAGGTGACCAGATCATCACTCCAGTACCACTTCTGGGAGTCATCCGAGTGGATCACCGCCTTGGCAACTCCTGTAAGCAGGTAGTCCAGATACTCGTGGGAGGAGAGCAGCCAGAGGCTACGCTCGTACGTTTGCCGTTCGTTCCTATAGAGATACAGGGCCTTGGGAAGGAAAAAGCCTGAGTCGACAAAGGAACCCAGAGCCGAACTTATCTCAGAGGACTCCTGCACAGGACGCCGGTCAAGCCAGGTCCTTGCCAGGGCTGTCCTTGCCTGGAGCAGACCGTCCTTGCCCTCAGGTTCCCCCAATACGGGTACGAGCGTGGGCCCGTTGCCGCTGATGACCACAGCCTTGACCGAGGACAGGGAGCCAAGACCATCACAGAGGGCCTTCAGTGCACGACTCCAGAGTATGGGATCGAGTTCATGTTCCTCTGATGACCTGCCTATCGGGGCATGCCTGACGGCGGAGGGGACCCCTTCTTCACTGAACAAAGCTGCCTTGAGGGTTGTCGTGCCGAGGTCTATTGTCAGAATCATGCTCTATTCCATCCTTACCAATACGCGATAGGTCTTCTTGTCCAGTGCAGCAGCCATCGCTTCGCCGATGGAATCCAAGGGGAATATCTTGCTGATGAGATGCTCAAGCGCTACCGTCTTGTTTGATAGTACCCTCACTGCTTGGTTGAAATCAACCTCGGTTCGGCTTTCACTGCCGGTGATCTGGTACTCCCTCCTATGGACGGTGTTCATGTCGATGGGGAACTCAGGCTTGTCGTCATAGGAGGTGAACACATTGACCCTCGCTGCAGGGGCGAGGACCTGGAAGGCGAGTCTGGCAGCATCCTTGGAAGAGGAGGTGATGATGCAGCACTCCACCCCACGGCCTCTGGTGAGCTGCTGCACCTGCCCCACAAGGTCAGGCCCTGAGGCATCAAGGGCTACAGTGCATCCCATCCGTAGGGCATCTTGGAGGCGCTGCTTGTCAATATCACACATGATGACCCTAGCTCCCATGGCCAAGGCGACTTTCATGTGGAGCATGCCCATGGTGCCTGCTCCACAGACCATGAGCGTCTCTCCGAGCTGCAGGTCGACTTTCTTCAGGGATCGTATGGCGCAGGCCAGCGGTTCGGTAAGGGCGGCAGTGGAGAGGGAGAGCTCTTTGGGCAGGATGTGCGCCTGATCGGGGCGCACGGTCATGTACTCTGAGAAGGCACCCAGCACATGCTGGCCCTTGTTGAACCTGTTTTCGCAGAGGTTTGTATTGCCTGCAAGGCACTGTGGGCAGATGTGGCAACGGTTGGCCAGGTCCAGGGCAACATGGTCCCCGATGGCATGCTCAGAGACCACCTCAGGGCCGACACTCACAATGGTGGCTGAAGCCTCATGGCCTGCTATGATGGGAAGATAGATGGTTCGCTCTCCCGTATAGAGGCGTTGTTCCAAGGTGCATATGCCGCAGTAGGCGATCTTGACCAGCAGTTCATCCTTCAGGGGTACGGGTTTCTGCTCGTCCCTGACCTCTACTTGGTTTGTTCCAGTGATGTATGCACATTTCATGGTTGCCTCACTTTGAAAAACTTGACGCAGAACGTCAGCTTTGTCTCTACCTCTAGTTTGGGCTCCTCCTGCAGGGCTGTCAAGAAAAATCTCCCATACAAAAAGGTGCAAAAAAAGTGCTAACAACAGGTCTGTCAGCCTAAAAAAAAGGGCAAGGAGAAACATATGATCAAGCACAAAATCCATGTATCCGTCTTTGGATGGGGCTGTCGGGATTCTGGTGAAGGGAGGCTTTTCTATTCAGGGATGGGGGTTTGACCCTTGCGTTGGCCCCCTAGGCGTGGTAGTTCTTATAGTAGGGAAGAGGGCAAGCCGTGGCAGAAGAGAAGGGGTATAGGATAGGGGCCCTTGCCCGCAAGGCAGGGGTTACTACAAGGACTGTGCGATACTATGAGGCCCTTGGGCTGCTGAAGACGCAGGACCGCCATGATGGGGGTCAGCGTCACTATACCGATGAGGATCTGGTCTACCTCAACCGGATTCTCCAGCTGAAGAACTATGGCCTCTCCTTGGATGAGATCGCTGAGATCATACGCCTCGGCAATGAGGACAGTACCGGTCAGAAGCGTCGCCTGCAATTGATCAAGCAGTACAGGAAGCTGTTGAGCCGTGAGATCGTACACCTGAAGGCGGTAAAGGCCCTTATCAGCGACCTCTGCTGGCATGTCGAGCAACTGGAGTCTGTAGACCAAGACTTCCAAAGGTGCCCGGGATCGGCTTGCCCTAAGTGTGAGTTCAAGGACCGCTGTGAGTTCTATCGGCAGGAGGGTGTGTAAGCTCTATCTCTTCTCGCTCATCGTCCATATTTCCTTTGAAATGTGTCTCCTGCATGGTTATCTGTAAACCTATGAAGCATCCTATCATATTTTCCTCTCATCTTCCTTCTCATCACTCTTTCTTTATGCTCTGACAGATCCACCCGACCTCATGGGAGAAGTGCTTCCCTGCAGAGTAAGAGAGGCTTGCGGGCTACTTTTCTTTCTCTTTCTCTCTTGTGCCTGACCCTTGCCTTTTGCTTTCTTTTAGGTGATGATGAGGGTAAAGACAAGATAAAGAAACTCTTTCACCAGGGAGGCCTTGCATGCACGCAACCGAACGGAAAAGAATCATTATGGATTTGATGGAGAAGAACGACTCTGTTGATGTGATCAGCCTGTCAAAGCATCTTGATGTCTCCAAGGTTACCATTCGCAAGGATCTGGATGAATTGGCCCGGAAAGGACTTGCTTTGAGGACCCATGGCGGGGCCCTGCTGGCTGAGAAAAATAAACTGGTCCGCCTTGTTTCCCATACCATCGCCGAAAACACTGCCGAAAAGAAGGCCATCTGCAGGGAAGCCCTGCAGTATGTCCCTGATGGCAAGAGCATCATCATCGACAGCGGCAGCACCACCGTCCATCTTGCCTCCTTGATTGCTGATAAGCAGCTCACCGTCATAACAAACAGTGTCCTTGTCATCAATGAGTTGGCAGAAGCCGACTCAGTTGAGCTCATCATTGCAGGAGGCCTTCTCAGGCGTCCTTCGCTGGCGGCGATGGGCTCTCCCACCCGTTCATATTTCAGCCTGATCCATGCCGATGTACTGTTTTTGGGAGCAAGTGGCTTCTCCTTGGAAAGTGGCATCAGCTGTACGAACCTTATTGAAGCCGAAACCAAGCAGGCGATGATCAAGAGTGCGAGCCGGGTATGCCTGCTTGCCGATTCTTCCAAGTTTGGCAATGTATCCCTGGCCAAAGTGTGTGACTGGAGCTCCATTGATGTGCTCATCACCAATTCCCTGCCCCCACAGGCGTGCAAAGCGCTCGTTTCACAGGGCGTCACTGTAGTAACAACCCGGCCCTAGTGTCGGAAAAGCAAAGAATAGCTATTTCTGGAGGAACGTATGCAAAAGAAACGTATCGCAGCAATTGTATTGGTCTTGTTGGTGGGAATGACCTTCCTTGTGGCAACAGGATCGAAAGAAGTGATGTATCCTGACCCTGAGAAGAATATTACCATCGTGGTACCCCACTCCCCGGGTGGAAGCACCGACCTGATCTTCCGCACGCTTGCAGAAGAGATGAAAAGGGTCTCGGGCATCAACTTCCTGGTGACCAACATAACAGGGGCAGGAAGTGCGACCGGAACCAATGAGGTCATCAACGGCAGTGCAGACGGGTATATGTTTTTGGGTGCCGGAACCCATACCACCGCTGCAACCATGCAAGGTCTCACCAAAGGGTACATGGAACTCGATCATGTCGCTGCCCTCAACTGGGATCCCTTCATCATCGCAGTACGCACTGACAAGCCTTGGATGAGCTTGCGTGACCTCATCGAGGATGCAAAGAGCCGCCCCGGCAAGGTTACCCTTGGCAATGCAGGGATGGGTGGAGCTACCGGCGTAGCCTCAGTGGGCATCAACCTTGCCTTTGGCAAGAGCTTCAACGTCACCCCCTTCAACGGTGGTGCCGACCTTATCGCATCTGTCCTTGGCGGTCACTGTGATGTGGGTATTTTCTCCCAGTCGGAAGTCATTGCCAACAAGAACTCCTTCAGGCCTCTGGCAATCCTCTCCGAAGAGCGAAGCAGTCTTGCCTCATTAGCTTCCGTGCCTAACTTGAGTGATGCAGGATACCCGGGCATCACCATTCCCGGAGGATCCTTCCGTTCCATCATGGTAAAGAAGGGAACCGGTGCGAAGGAGAAGCAGTGGCTCGCTGATACGGCAGACAAGGCCTTCCATTCCGAGAATTTCCAGGCTTTCATGAAAAACAGTGGCTTGATCCCCGTATTCAGCACCCTGGAAGATTTTGCTGCCTACGATGCAACCATTGTTGCAGACTATGAGCCGATTCTCAAGGAAGCCGGACTGTATAAACTAACGAAGTAATTAGGGGAAGAGACGATGTTCAGAAAACATAAACCAGTACCGTTGGCATTCATGGGTTTGTCAGTCCTGTATTTCTTCTACGTGGTTAGCCTGGGATCATCAAAAATGATCGGCGATGAGCTAGGCGGGGATCCCGGTGGGATGCTCCTGCCCCTGGTTCTCTCGATCTTCATGTTCCTGGCATCAACCTACCTCATGATCACCGATACGAAGAAACGTGGGGATCAGACGGTGACGTTCGGTCCTGACGAACGTCGTCTCTTCTCTCTTACCTTTCTCATGGCCATCGCATACGTGCTGGCCATGAGGAGCGTAGGATTTGTGCTGAGCACAGCAGTGCTCTCCTTTACGCTGACCTTCTTCTATCTCAGGGGAACGGTACGGCTGCAAGACCTCAAGGCATGGGCCATAGGGTCCCTGCTGAGCACGGCCTTCCTCTTGGCCCTCTACACGTTGGCCAGGATCCTGACCCGATTCCTGCTCATCGGAGGACGCACAGGCCAAGTTCCCCCGTGGATGGGAAGCAATGGCTTTGTCATTGGAACCGCTCTCTTGCTGGTCACGATCCTGTACCTTCCTGTAGCAATCCTCGGGACAAAGAGGATGAAGGCTCTGCCCTCAGAATCCTCGGTGCGAGACGTATTTGTCTCCCTGTTGGTCTCTGTTGCAACGACAGAGCTGTTGTATTTGATTTTCCGTCAACTGTTCCTGGTCGAATTGGTCAGGGGCCTGGTTGCCTGGTAAGAGGAGAAACCTATGGAATTTTTCTTGGAAGGCCTCGCCCAAGTGGCCAATGTCTCAACGATTCTCTGGATGATTACCGGATCTATCCTAGGCATAGTCCTGGGAGCCCTGCCAGGGCTCTCGGCAACCATGGGCATAGCGCTGATGATGCCCATCAGTTTCCAACTTCCCACGGCAACCGGGATCGGGCTGCTGCTGGCTGTCTACTGTGGAGCGGTCTCGGGTGCCTCCATACCGGCAATATTGCTGGGGATCCCGGGAAACCCCAATGCCATCGCAACAATAGAGGACGGCCTTCTTATGACCAAGAATGGCCAGGCCGGCCAGGCCCTTGGTGGTGCGACCATCGCCTCCTTCATCGGAGGTATCGGCAGCCTTATCTTCCTGGTGCTCTTTGCCCCCCTCATTGCCAGGCTCACCCTTGCCTTCGGTCCTGCTGAGAAGACCACTTTGGCACTTGTAGGGCTTGTGATCATCGCCTCTGTCTCCGGGACCAATATCTGGAAAGGGTTGCTTATGGGAGCGTTCGGCATGGGCCTGGCCTTTTTGGGCACCGATCCCTTCAGCGGCCAGCTGCGCATCCCCTTTGCAAACCAACTGGCGACGACCCCCCTTTCAAAGGGTCTGGACCTCACCTCAACACTCATCGGGCTGTTTGGCATCTCCCAGGTCTTCATTGAATTGAGGAAACGTCAGGAGAGGGCCCAAAAGATAGAACCGGTTAAGATCGAGAAGGTATTCCCTCCGTTGAAGAAACTCCTGCAGATGTGGAAAGTCATCCTCAGCTCGTTGGGCATCGGTACGGTTGTGGGGGCCATTCCCGGTACAGGGGCCTCCATCGCCGTGTTCATGGCCTATAACTCGGCTAAAACCATTGTGGATAGCTCAGGGGGCAAACTGGAACCCCTGGGGACAGGTTCTTTGGTGGGAGTGATAGCCCCTGAGGTTGCAAACAATGCGGTCACCGGCGGTGCTTTGATCCCTGCCCTGGCCTTGGGAATCCCCGGTGATGCTGCAACAGCGGTGCTCATCGGAGCGCTGATGATCAAGGGCGTTACCCCGGGCTTCCATCTGTTCGCCACCAATATGCCCTTGGTATACGCCATCTTCATCACCATGTTTCTGGCAAACATCTTTATGCTCCTGTTCCAGTTGATGGGCATCAGGCTCTATCCTAAGATCCTCAATGTCCCCCAGCAGGTCTTGCTTCCCCTGATCCTGATCCTCTCGTTCATCGGAGCCTACGCCATCGCTGGCCAAGCCACCTCAGTTGGGATTTACAATCTGGGTATTGCCCTGGTTATGGGCCTTATTGGATATGCGCTGAAACAGGACGACTATCCTATAGCACCCATTGTACTGGGCTTGATCTTGGGTGGGATGTTTGAAGAGAACTTCCGACGGGCTGTGAAGCTTGCAGGCGGCAATTACTGGGTATTCTTCACCAAGCCGATCTGTTTGTTCTTTATGGCACTTTCCGTTCTTTCGATAGTGCTTCCCTTGCTTTCCAAAAAAAGGAAACGGTAGCCAGTATGAAGGTACAATTTCTTGGAGTTACAGGGAGCATCCAGAGCGCCCGTTCTGCTAATGTCTCCCTGCTGGTCAGCCACTCTGATACCAAGGTGCTCATCGATGTCTCAGGCTCTCCTGTGCAGGCCCTCTGCCTGTGCAATGTCGATCCCCTTGGGCTCACGCACCTCTTCTTGACCCATAGCCATGTGGACCACCTGTATGGACTGCCGTCGCTGGTTCACCAGCTCTGGCTCCTGGGCCGGACCGATGAGCTCCTTATCTTGGGCAATGGCGAGACTCTCAAGCGGGCTAGGGCTCTGTGCGCCGTGTTCTCCCTGGAGGAGAAGAAAGGCATGTTTCCCCTTATTTGGACTGCCCTCGATGAGATGGAGCAGGCAATATCCTGCACTTCAATGGAGTTGCAGCTGTTTCCCGTCAACCATGGGATTCCTACCTTAGGGTGTCTGTTCCTTTCTGAGCAGGGCAGCATCGCCTATCTTGCCGACACGGCTCCCATGGAGTCTTACCCCCGGATCTTGCACAGCCCCTCCTTGCTGATCCATGAGGCAGGAGGAATGGACAGTGGGCGTGACTTGTTGAACAGCAAGGGACACTGCTCAGCCTTGCAGGCTGGAAGGGCCGGTGCCTCTTTGCAGGCTGGAAGGCTGTTTCTCTGCCATCTGCCTGAAAATCAGGAGCTCTATGCCGATATGCTTAGGGAGGCCAGGAGCCTGTTCCCCCAAACCAGCATCCCTGAGGTTTTCCGTTCGTACGAGATAGAGCGAGGAAAGGTCCTCTGATGAAGGGTCCTACCGTAGCCATTTCCCTGGCTTCCATGCTCTCTGTTCCCCGCCTGGAGGAGGTGCTAGCCCATTATGAGCTGACCGGCCCAAAAGAGGTGATGAAGTTTGAACTCTCCTATGAGATGAGTGCTTCGTTGCTCTCTGCCATGGCGCCTTTGCTGCAGGGGCGTGTGGTCTCTGTCCATGCCTCCTGTCCCCACACCCTTTTCTTCCCCAACCTTGCCAGCAGTAACGAGGGCGTCTTGAGCCGAAGCTTTGCAGACCTTCGTGCAAGCCTGGATACCGCCTGTGATTTTGGGGCTGCCTATTTGGTATTGCATCCAGGCTACGCTACCGACAGGCCAATCCCTTCGAACAGCAGGGAGCGCGAGCTCATCCTTACCGGAGAAGAGTTCCAGCCATACATATGGAAGCATGAGGGGTCCGTCTGTGTGCCCGGCTATACTGAAACTCCCCTGTATGAGCGATTCAAGAAGCGGGCGGTGGAGAATATGCTCATATTTTCCCGGGAGTGTGCCGAGCGGGGGGTGATCCTGGCTGTCGAGAACCTCAATCCCCGTGTCGGGTATCTCTTTCAGACACCCCAGGAGATGGTTCGTCTGGTACAAGAGAATCCGGAGCTCTCACTCTGTTTGGATGTGGGCCATCTCTGGGTTTCCAGCTGCCTGTATGGATTTGACTTTATGGAAGGGGTCATGCAAATCCTTGATACCGGCAAGGTTGTCACCACCCATCTGCACAGCAACTCCTCACATGCCGGGGTGGACCAGGCCTCCATACGGCTCCAGGATGACCATACCTCCTTTGACAGCTGGGATTTCCCCTATAAGCGGCTGACTGAAGAGTTCATCAGGGGCAACACCAACCTGGTCCTTGAGGTGAAGGAGAAACCCTTGGAAAACTACCTGCTTGTGCAGGGACTGGTTGCAGAGGTGAGCTCTACCATGCCCGCCCCTGGGATATGAGGGGCCTTCGTATAAAGAGTAGAAAATACAGGTAACTATTCACAAAAAAAGAGTACTACCATCACAAGGGGGTAGTACTCTTTTTTTGTTTTATTCTATCCAGGCTGTATGTCTAATAGTCCTGGCGCACTCCAAACTCAGCATCCTCCACCCATCTCTGGGGGCGGCTTACCAGCTTGACCAGCTCTTCCAAGGTCTCATAGTGCTTCTTCTCCTCTGCTATGATTCTCTTCACAGCACTGCGGGCCTCATCGCTATCCAGGTCATCAAGGTGTGAGGTGTAGAGGTCAATGCTCTTCTGCTCGATCTCCAAAGCCTTTTCGTACATGCTGACTTGCGGAGCCTCCTTGAGGTAGGTCTCCTTGTCGAACTGCTTGAATATTGCCTGTGCTTCATCAGCAACACTGCTGGGAACCATTGCAGGGACAGATTTATTCTTGAGCGAAGTGAATGCCTTCTCATGATTCTTCTCATCTTTGGCCAACATGGTAAAGATAGTCTTCAGACCTTCGGTTGTAGCGTGGGCGGCGAGCTCTTCATAAAACTTGGCCCCTTCCTGCTCCAGCTGAATTGCAATAGTGAATATATCCATAGGTGAATCTCCTTTCTGCATTATGACTCTATTGTAACAAGCTTACCCGCGCCTTGGCAAGGAAATGTTTGCTGGGATAAAGATAGCCTAAGGGGCGGGAATTCCACCGTTTTCTACCATCACCTTGATCAGGGGGGTGTGTACTATCTGTTGGGGGAAGTCTGACCAGTCTCCTTCGAGCCTTCGCAGGACCAGGGTTGCCACTGACTTGCCGATCTCCTCCAGTGGCTGGTAGACGGCATAGTGGCAGAACTGCAGCAGCGAGGAGTAGGAGAGGTAGTCGAAGCTTGCAAATACGATCTTGGGACGATCCTTGGCAGTGTAGGATTCCATCAGGTAGGTGGTTGCCCCAAGGTGCAGCATATCATTGGCGATGAAGAATGCTTGGGGATGGTCTGGCTTTTTCAGTATGGCATGCATCAGGGCAAAGCCCTTCTTCTTGTCCATATTCCCCTCTGTGAATACGAACTCCTGCTCGACAGGCAGGGCTGACTCCTGCATGGTTTCCAGGTATCCTTCGTAGCGTTCCTTCGCTGTGGGGATGTGCAATCCTCCACCAAGGAACCCAATGCGCTTAAAGCCCTCCCGTATGAGCCCTTGGATGACGTGTTTCACGCCATAGCGGTTGTCAGTGAGTACTGTATCAACATGCAGGGAGGGGAGCTGCCGGTCAAGGATGACCATGGGGATTTGTTGCAGCACCTTGTTCTGCAGATGGCTGCTCTCGTCGCTTACAGGGATGATGACCAAGGCATCGACTGTGCGCTCGATCATGACCTGCAGCTTCTTGCGCTCCTCCTCGATGGAGTTGTTTGAGGAGCAGAGCACCATGGTATAGTCCTGGAGGGCCAGGCTCCGTTCCATGGATTCAAGGATCTCCATAAAGAATATATTGGAGAGTTCTGGTGCGATGATGCCGATGGTCTTGGTTTTCCTGATCTTCAGCGAACGGGCGACCGCATTGCGGTTGTACCCCAATTCAAGCATCGCCTTCGTTACTTTGATGCGGGTTTTTTCTGTGACGGATTCAGAGTTGTTGAGCACTCTCGACACTGTTGCAATGGAGACACCAGAAACTTGGGCAACTTCCCTGATGGTGATGGGATTTTGATCGTCATGTCTCATAGCAATGCTCCTTACCCTGAGAAAAGGGTAGGGGGCCATGTGTTAACATGTGGCCCCCTACCTCTGGAATTAACCGAAATAACAACGATTAGTCGTAGAGAAGACCCTTGATGTCGGCGTTGTTCATGTTTGTCTTGTCATAGAACTTGGCACCGGTGTCCACATCGGAGACTTTCTCTCCCTTGTAGGCCTTGTATGCAAGCTCGACAGCCTTGTAACCGATTGAGTATGGATCCTGGGTGATGGAACCAAAGAAGTAGCCTTCACGAACGGCGTTCTTCTGAGCTGCACCAGAGTCAAATCCGAGTACCACAACATTCTTGAAGGCTGCATTCGACTTCAGCGTAGCACCATCATTGGTTGCAGCAAGCAGACCCTTGACAGTAGCTTCGTTGGAGCAGAAGATTCCGAGGATGTTGTCAGAGACAATCTTGTTCAAGACAGCCTGTGAAGCGTTGGTAGCATCAGTCATAGCCGCAGAAGCAGGAACAACCATCTCGATGATGACTTTCTTTCCCATTGTGGGGCTATTGGCGGCGATGTACCCTACGTTTCCAGTGACCTTGATGTCATTCTTGGTAAGTTTTGTCTGGGTGACGATCAGGTCGATCATGGTGTCGCGGAAACCCTTTCCACGGCTCAGCAATGACTCACCGGATGCGTCCTGGTTCATGACAACAATCTTGACGGGTTTTGCATCAGTTGCACTTTCAATCTTGCCCTTGATGACGTCAAACATTTTCTGTGCTGCCACACCGGCTGCATTGAAGTTGTCAGTTGAAGCATTTGCCCAAATTGATCCGGCTGGAGCTTCAGGGACACCAGAGTCAAAACCGATTACAGGGATGCCCTTGGCCTTGGTCTCCTGCAACTGGTCAAGCACGCTGCTTGTGTTCAGTGCTGCGAGGGCGATGGCTACTGGTTTCTTGGCCATGGCGTTATTCAGCATCTCTACCTGGATCTGGACATCGCTTTCTGAAGGGGGGCCTTCAAAGGTAATGTCGACAGCATACTTTTCTGCTGCTGCGTTGGCACCGAGCTTAACCTGCTGCCAGAAATCGTGCTGTTCGCCTTTCGAGACAACAGCGATGTAAGGCTTGCCGCTTTCTGCTGCGGCCTGGGCAAAAATTGGTGCAAACGAAGCAAGAACAATCAAAGCCAGTAGAATAACCAAACTTTTTTTCATGTGAACCTCCTATATACTACCGAGGGCATACGCCTTCGGATATAACCATTATGAATACTTAGGACTGCTTGTCCTGCATTGTCATTGCAAACTCTTTCTCCTGGTGTTCCAGGCGGGCTTGCTCTGCCTTCTCTTCCTTCCTCATCTTCCGATAGGTGATGTTCATCTCTTTTTTGACCATGTTCATGAGGTTCTGCAGTTCACCTCTCTTTTGGGTGTTGCTCTCAAGCGAAAGGTCTTTCTTTAATTTCTCAAGCTTAGCCAGCTGCTCTTCACGGTACTGGTCTGCAGGGGTGAGCATCTTTACCTCTGTAGCCTTCTTGGTCCGATAGATGTCCAGCATGACCGCTCCGATGACGACTACACCGGTGAAGAAGGTCTGGTACTGGGACTGCAGGTTCATCGAAGGGAGGCCCGAACGAAGCACGCTCATGATGTAGACACCGATCATGGTGCCGAATACCGAGCCTGCACCACCTGAGAGGGATGTGCCCCCGATGACAGCACCTGCGATGGCATAGAGCTCAAAACCAGCTCCCTGTGCAGGCATGACGGTGGTATAGACTGCAGCGAAGGCAATGCCACCGATGCCGGCGGTAAAGCCCGCTATCACGTAGGCCATCATCTCCCACTTCTGTACATCTACACCTGAGAGCCTTGCCGCATCCTTGTTCGATCCGATGGCGAAGATGTACCGTCCCATCTTGGTCTTGGTCAGGATGACGTAAGCAATGAAAGCGGTGAGAAAGAGTACTATGGCACCTGTGGGAAAGGAATTGTTCCCCGGTGTGATGAACTTGAATATGCTCTTGAACCAGCTGCCGTCAGCACCGCGTGCAGGGAAGGTGGCGCTACGCACATTCGATACGATGGAGCCTGTTCCAAGGCTGATCATCTGGGTTCCGAGCGTTGCAATGAACGGGGGTAGCTTGAGCTTGGAGATGAGAATTCCATTCAGCAGTCCAAAGCCGGTGCCTACAGCCAGGATCAGGAGCAGGGAGAGCCACATCGGCCATCCCCAAGTCTTGTAGGCTGTGCCCCCGATAATGGCGGAGGCCATCATCACGGTTCCCAGACTCAGGTCGATGCCACCGGTTATGATGACAAAGGTCACTCCAATGGCGATGAAGCCTATGTAGTAGGAGGAGTCAAGGATATTGACCAGCGTGGTAAGGGAGAAGAAGTTTCTCCCAAAGATTGAGAAGAAAACATAAATTATAACCAATGCCAAAGGTGCAAGAAGTTTCTGCATGTTGATGACACTCTTCTTTTCCCTCAATTCCAGATCTTCGTTAGTAGCCATACCTGCCAACTCCTATTTGTAAAGTGTTGCCAAACCCATGATTTTCTCCTGGGTCGCATCTTCTATGTCTAAGATTCCGGTGATCCTTCCCTCATTCATTACCACAACGCGGTCACTCATCCTCAGGACCTCTCCCAACTCGGAGCTGATCATGATGATGGACTTGCCTTCCTTGACCAGCTCATTCATCAGGGCGTAGATCTCACTTTTTGCCCCGACGTCGATGCCTCGGGTAGGTTCGTCAAAGATCAGGATGGAGCTGTTCTTTATCAGCCATTTTGCAATGACCACCTTCTGTTGGTTTCCTCCAGAGAGGTTTCTCACAAACTGGTCTATCGAAGGGGTCTTAATCGACAACTTCTCGACATACCTGTTTGTCGAATCGATCAGAACCTTTTCCTTAATCAGCATCGAAGGGGAGAGCTCCTCATAGGATGCCATCACAGAGTTTTCGATGACCGAGAGCTTTGTGGCAAGGCCGTAGCGCTTTCTATCCTCGGACAGATAGCCTATACCAAGTTTTACCGCATCCATGGGGGTTTTTATCGAGACTTTGCGTCCATAGACCTCGATACCCCCTGTTGATTCGTCTGCACCATACAGGGCCCGCATGGTCTCTGTTCGTCCTGCTCCCATCAAGCCTGCAAAGCCCAGAATCTCTCCCTTGTGCAGGTCGAAGCTAACATTATCGACCATACTCCCTGCACAAAGATTGGAAATCTTCAGCACGACAGGGGCATCAGGGGGGCAGTTGCTCTTGCATTTGGGCTTTTCATAGATGACACGACCAACCATCATGTTGATCATCTCTTCTTTGGTCAGCTCGCTTGTCTTTTCGGTTCCGACAAGCTCGCCGTCACGCAGGACGGTGACCCTGTCTGAAATCTCCCCGATCTCATCAAGGCGGTGGGAGATGTAGATCATGCCGACGCCCTTGGAGGCAAGGTCCCTCATGATGGAGAAGAGGTCCTCGATCTCAGTGTCGGTAAGGGCTGCTGTAGGTTCGTCGAGGATGAGAACCTTCAGGTTGTAGCTTACCGCCTTTGCTATCTCGATCATCTGCTGCTTGCCTACGGTGAGGTCCCCTAGCTTGAGCTCCACATCAATGTCCATGTTGAGCTTTTTCAGGAGGTCGCGTGCCCGCTGGTTCTGCTGTTTGGCATCAAGGAACAGGCCGTTGAACTTGGTTGACTCGCGCCCTATGAAAAGGTTCTGTGCAACGGTAAGGTGGTCCATCATGTTCAGTTCCTGGTGGACGATTGCAATGCCTGCAGTCAGCGCCTGCTTGGGGCTGTGGGGGTTGAAGAGTTTTCCCCTGTAGAGGATCTCACCTGAATCCTTGGGAAAGATTCCCGTCAGGGCCTTCATGAGTGTGGATTTTCCTGCACCGTTTTCGCCTACAAGCGCGTGGATCTCTCCTTCCTTAAGGGTGAAATCTACCTTTTTCAAGGCATGTACACCAGAAAAGCGCTTGTCTATGGCTTTCATCGACAACACAATATTGTTCAAAGCCACCTCCCTCTTATATCGGATACGATTCGTACTACTCTAGTTGGGAATCCCAAATATCTTGGTTTTCAGAACCCCATAGACAAATCATTACATGGAATTAGTGCGTTGTCAAGAAAATTGTAAACGTTTACAATTTTATTGACAACAGGAGGGGAAACCTGACTTGATCGCCTTGAAATGTGGTAGAAGGGGAGAAGATATCAGTAGCAACGACTGTTTAATGGCGATTTACCAGTACTGCTGGTGGTGCTTCCCTACAGAGGGAAAAGTTATCAAGCCTAAAGGCGATATCAATTTTGTTGCAGGGCGTTGGCGGCAAGATAGATCTTTGCACATGCCAAGGAGTCGCTCAGGGCTTCGTGGTGCTTCAGCACTATGCCGAGGTGCCTGCTGACAGTGTCGAGCTTGTGGTTCATCAAGGTGGGCCAAGCGCCTCGTGCACTTTCAACAGTGCAAGCAAAGTTAGGCAGCGGATAATTAATGCCGTAGTACTCGAGGCAGAGCCTGAGGACGCTGCGATCAAAGCTGCTGTTGTGGGCTACAAGGTAATCGTCTCCTATGAATGCTTGCATCACCGGCCATGCCTCTCCAAAGGTTGGTGAGTGTGCGACATCCCTCATCCTGATACCATGGATCGATGTAAAGAAGGGTAAGATTTCCATACCGTACGGAGGTTTGATGAAGGTGTAGTACTGGTCGACCAATACCCCCTCTCGTACCTTGACCAGGGCAACTGCACAGGCGCTTGCACGTTTGGGGCAAGCTGTCTCGAAGTCTATGGCACAGAAGTTCATCATATCAGGCATGGTTTATTTAGCAGATCAGACATCCTGGTCTGCTTTCCTCCGTTTTGTACTATGCACAAGCGAGAGGGTTTTGTCCATGCACCATTAAATGCATGGTTGCCTAGATTGATTTTGTATAGTCCCATCGCTTATGCAAGTTCATCGGAACTCACTTGCTTGTTACGTTGTAGTAAGTCAAAGATCTCATTTCACCCATGCTAATTCAATTACAATAAATCATAAATATATAATAAAAGTTCAAAAAAAATTAAAATATGAAATTAATTGGACAAACAGAAAAATGCGTGATATCGTTAAAAATGTAAATTGATCTGTTAGAAACATGCGATAAAAATAGGTAGGTGGGTTATGATTCCCTATGTACGACAAAGTAAAATGTACGATTTCATTAAGATTCGGAATATTGTATATCTTAATGAATTGGTTGAATTCACCAAGGTCTCATTGCCCACAGTCCGACGTGATCTGAAAATACTCCAAGATAAGGGGAAGATAATTCTCCTCAGTGGTGGAGGAGTCAAAGTCAGTGAGGTTGAAGATCATTCTGTAGATGGAAGGCTAGAGGTAAACTCTGAGGAAAAATACATAATTTGTGCCAAGGCAGCACAATATGTAAAGAACAATGATTTTATCTATCTTGGGCCAGGAACGACCGAGAATTACCTGATTAGTTTTCTTGCAGGGAAGAATATCACAGTTGTTACCAATGGAGTTTTCCATGTGACTAAACTTGTGGAATACAATATCAAGACAATCCTTATCGGAGGACAGCTGGATAATAATCTAGGGATTACCTATGGGCCCGAAGTCTATGATAAGATTAATAAGCTTAATTTCACGGTTTGTTTCATTGGGGCAAGTGGTGTGTCTGAACATACTGTTTCTTCCTTTGATACCTATACTGCAGTGATAAATGAAAAAGTTATGGAACGCACAGCCAGGCGGATTCTCATCGTTGATTCAACAAAGATTAGTAAGGTCTCCCACTTCGTATTTGGGGAAACTAAGAACTTTGACCATATCATAACCACAGACAAGGCAGTAATTCCTTTCAAAAATACTGATAATTTTGTTGTAGCTGACAAATTTGATATCTGACAACCTATCCTAATCATCGCAAACTATACTCACAGGAGATACAAGGAGCACTATGAACAAAGCAATCATTGGAGGGACAGGAGCGAGTTCTCTGCCCAATAGCACTGGCCCCCATATAATTGAGACAGAATATGGGTCGGTTGAGACCTACATATTGAGAATTGGAAATGAAGATATACTTTTTTTACCCCGTCATGGTTCCAAGCATACAACTCCCCCTCATAAAATACATTATAGGGCAAATTGTATGGCACTCAAGCAACTTGGGATTACCCATGTCTACGCACTTGCTACCAGCGGGTCAATGGATACCAACATCAGAGAAGGCTCAATCGTGATAATTGAGGATTTTCTCGACTTTACTACCAACAGGGTTAAGACGTACTTTGATGGCTCCGATACTAGGGTGGCTCACACAGATATGTCCGACCCCTTTTGCGGACAGCTACGAAAGCTGTTTTCACAGAAAGCACTACAAAAGGGTGTTACTGTTGTCGATAAAGGGATATATGTTTGCACCGATGGTCCTAGATTTGAGGGGAAAAGTGAGATCCGGATGTACCAGACGCTTGGGGGAACATTGGTGGGCATGACATGTATTCCAGAGGTATTCCTTGCAAAGGAACTAAACATCTGCTATTCCGCAATTGGGCTGATTTCAAATATGGCCTGCGGTATCACTAATGAAAATCTTGCGAACATTGATCACGGAAATGTTGTTTCACAAGCAAAAAAAGATGCTTTAGGTGTCATTATGGATGTTTTTACTGAAGATACCCTTAATCAACAACATTGTGCCTGTAACCAAGCAGTGCTGTATTTATAACAGGCTTCATCCTTAGACCAACTTGAACTTATTTTCAGGGATATCTCATAAAAACCAGAGGAAAAACAATGAATACAATCTTGCCAGTTACCTTGAATAACGATGCTACAAAACTCATTTTGCTGGATCAGACGAAATTGCCGACGATGGAAACATTTTTGGAAATAGATACCAAAGAAGACCTGTTCGAAGCTATTATGAAGCTTCGTGTAAGGGGTGCCCCTGCAATAGGGGTAGCCGCTGCCTATGGCTTATATATCTGCATGCAAAAGAAAGTCTATGGTTGTGTAGATGAGATGATGAAAGACTTTCGGACTTTGAAGAGTTATCTGGCCAGCTCACGCCCTACAGCAGTGAATTTGTTCTGGGCTTTGAACCGTATGGAACTGAGATTCCTCAATGAATGCAAGCAAGAATCTTGCTCTTCTGAGTCGGTCCTGAAAGGGTTGTTTGAAGAAAGCGCTGCTATTTTCCATGAGGATCAGAATATGTCAATTGCCATTGGAAAACATGGTCTCACCCTTCTTGAAAAGAATATGGGGATCATGACGCACTGTAATGCAGGCGGACTTGCAACCACTGGATACGGAACAGCATTAGCCCCCTTATATTTAGGGTTTGAACAGGGGTATGGGTTTAAGGTATTTTCAAATGAGACACGGCCCTTACTCCAAGGCTCCCGCTTGACTGCTTATGAACTGCACAAAGTAGGAATCGATGTAACTGTCCTGTGCGATAGCATGGCTTCCCTGGTCATGAAACAAGGAAAGATTGATGCGATAATTGTGGGTGCTGACAGGATTGCTGCTAATGGAGATACCGCCAACAAGATAGGAACATCTGGTCTGGCCATCATGGCCAAAGAATTTGGAATACCATTTTATGTGGCTGCCCCAACTTCGACGTTCGATCTGCAGACCGCTGTTGGGGATGATATTGAAATAGAAGTCCGAGATGGAGAAGAAGTTACCAATGGATTTGGCAGGAGAACCGGCCCGGAGGGTATCAAGGTATATAATCCTGCATTTGATGTAACGCCTAGCAAACATATCACTGCAATCATCACTGAAAGAGGGATTATTTCCCATCCTGATGCAGAGTCAGTTGCGATTCATCTGGAAAATTGTTGAATTGGCCAGTAGATATGTAAGATTTGGGGAAGGCCTGCAGTAGGGTAGAAAAATAGGCAGGGAGCTAGAAAAAAAGATAAGGAAGGAGTCAAAAATCACATGCTCCTATCTTAGAAAATACTAGAAAAGCTACTCGTATCAGAGTTGTTTTCCCTATATTGCTTCTCGCAAAATTAATTTCCAACAGAATTATTACAAAACTGCCATATGACATTTTTTTCTATAAAACATGGCATATACTGAATATAGAAGAGAGGTTCCTACGATGACGGTTAAAACTATTATCGAAACGAATGAATGGCTCCATGGGTTGTTTAAAAACCCTAGCAGTAGTTTTCTTTCAAAAATGGAATACCTCAAGGTTTCTTCAGGAAAGATACTAATAAAAAAAGGGGAAAGTAACCCGTATATATTTATCCTTTTCGTTGGAGAATTACGGGTGTTGAATGAATATGATAACGGTAGAAGGTATTCATATGCCGTAAAAAGTGCTCCAGGCTTTATGGGACTGTTGGAGCTCTTCGCTCAAAAGGAAAAGGCGACTTCAACTGTGATGACGCAAAGTGAATCTGAATATATACGGATTAGGAAAAATGATTTCGAAAAATGGATTGAATCCGACTTCACGATGTACAAGATGATAGCTCAATATTTTGCAAAGCAGATGTACCCGTCAATAAACCAGTTTGGAACATTTGGGGTCTACAGTCATAAAAAAAATATGGTCAAATACCTGATAGACCAGTCACAACATACTTTATCGACTCTAGAAATAGTAAGGCTTCAACAAACAAGAGAAGAAATGGCAGAGAAGTTGGGAATGAGTCTGAGAACTATATATCGGGTAATCGATGGTATCAGGAATGAAAGATACTGCAATCTAGACAAAGGGAAAATTACCATAACGAAGAAACAACTAGAACTGATGGAGGAGTACTTAGAAAATGAAAGTGAATAAGAGACCCAATATTGTGTTATTTCTGACTGATGATCATGCAGCGTGGGCAAATGGCTGCTATGGGAACTCGGATGTCATGACACCAAACTTAGATTTTCTTGCCAATAAGGGAGTTGTGATGCAAAATGCATTTACCCCTACTCCCGTTTGTTCGCCTGGAAGAGCTTGCTTGTTCACAGGAAGAATTTCGTCACAGCATGGCGTACATGACTTTATCGGCTCAGGTTTAGAGGATGATAACCGTAATTGGGTTGAAAATGAGCTGATTTTACCTGAACTACTTCAAGTTGACGGGTATGAGACTGCTTTGATAGGCAAATGGCACCTTGGACAGGAGTGTCTCTCTAAGCAAGGATTTGATCACTCGTTTACCATTGGCCCAGATTTCCCTATATATCATAAGGGCGAGAGAACACACTTCAGAGGGGATGAGGCTGTACTACGCAAAGGGTATATGGCTCAAAATATCACTGATGATGCCATTGAATACCTCCGTGATAGGCAAGTAACGGAGAAACCGTTTTTTTTGGTAGTCGGTCACTATGCTACCCATAGTCCATTTGAAGATCATCCTGAAAGATTGGTTGATTATTACCGAAAGAAAGGCATTGCACCTGCATCGAAGCAAACAAATTATCCCTTTGGAATTCAGAAGAATGAATCCTTGTATCAGACACGAGAAGATAGGACAGAAGCCCTCTGTCAATATTACGCTGGCATTTCCCAAATTGATGAGTCTATTGGTACTATTCTGGATGAACTTGAAAAACAGGATCTGATGGAAAATACCATTGTTATCTACACCGCTGACCATGGCTTGAATTGTGGGCAGCATGCTTTGTTTGGAAAAGCCAATGCTACCTTCCCTATAAATATGGTTGAAGAAAATTTGAGAGTCCCTCTGATTTTCTATTCACCAAACCATCTTTTTTCACAGCAAGTACGCACAGAATGGGTCGACCATACTGATTTGTTCAATACAATTCTTGATCTGATCGGAATTGAGGAATCGCAAGAGAAAAAGATAGAAAGAAATTCGCCAGGAAAAAGTTACGCATATTTCTTGACGAATACCGTACCTTACATTAGCTCTTGGAAGGATGTGCAATTTTGCGAATATGGTCCTGTCAAGATGGTCAAATGGCATGAGTTTAAACTTGTTGTATACCCTGATGCAAGTCAGAATATCCTGTTTGATTTGGCAAAGGACCCAGAAGAAAAATTATCCTATTATCATGATGAGGCCTATCAAAAAATACGAGAAAAATTGAACAAACTGGTTGAAGATTATTATGCAAAGTATGTAGTTGAGGCTTATGATGCGCGACATTTCGAAAACCTTCCACGATACAATAAAATTATTGCGTGGGAAGAAAAATAAAGGAGAATTGCTATGAAAAGAATGCTTGTTGGTTTACTTGTCCTTATGCTGGCATCTACGTTTGTATTTTCTGGTGGGGCATCAGAAAAACCTGTTACATTAGAAGGAAATGAACTAAAAATTTTTGTTCCCCAAAGCCCTGGAGTTCCAGAAGGTATGCAAACATTGGCGAAAGCCTATATGGAGAAGCATCCAGGAACAGTAATCACTGTAAGAAGTGTTCCTTTTAACAAATATAAGGAACAGCTCACAGTAATGTGGTCTAGCGATAAAGTAGATGATATTGTCATGTTTTCTACCACTGATTCACTGACGTATGCATATTTAGGATCTCTTCTTCCGTTGAATGATATCCTTCCTGAATCAGAGAAAAAATTGTTTATCCCTGCAGTTATCGAAGCAGCAACATATAATGGAAACATTTACTCGTATCCATTTAGAGAAGCTAGTTCAGCAATGTACTATAATAAGGAATTCTTTGCTCTTGCCGGCGTTGAACCTGCTACGTTTGAGAGTCCTTGGACATGGACAGAATGGAAAGAAAATGTGGGCAAGATCCGAGTTGCTGTTGAGAAGAAAAGTGGAAGATTGCCTTGGGGACTGAACTTTTTATCCAATCCAGGTACTGGAGATTTTTGGATAACTCCAATTATCCGATCTAACGGAACAAAAAGTTCCAATACGTATAAAGCCATTTCTCCCGATGGAATGACTTTGACCGGTTATGCAGATACTGCTGAAGCAATGGAAGCCTATAAGTTTTACCAAGACCTCTATCAGGTAGATAAATTTTGCCCAATAGCAGAAGTGCCTGATGCTTTTGGTACCGGACAATCTGTGACTATGATTTCCTTCTTGGCAACAGCAAGTCAGCTGGAAAAGAATTTCCCTGATCTAAATTGGGGGTTGATGCCACTGCCATACTTTAAGACTCCTCTCACACATACTGGGGGATTTGCTTTTTCAGTTTCTTCAAAGACCCAGGTTCCAACGCTTGCAAAAGACTTTGTAAAGTTTGCAGGAAGCGATGAAGGATTGGTTCTATATTCGAATACTTCTGGGTCTGACGTTGTAAGTAGGCTAGATTTTTCTGACAAGCATCCTGAACTATATGTAAAGGAGTATCAGCAATTTTTCCTTAAGAACCTAGCAATGTACGGAGAAGCGAGACCTAAGACACATGGGTATGCTCTCTATAATGCTATCATAGGATTCTCAATGTTTGAGGATATTGTAGCTGGTGCTGACATCGAGAAGACAGTTAAAGATAAGATTGCAATTTTTGAATCACAGATGAAACTTTTTTAATTCATACTATCAAAATGAATTAGAGTTTGTTTAAGAGAGGACTCTTATGGAAAAATACAGACTGAGATCATTGAAGAAAGATAGAGACATTGGTTTAGCCTTGTTGCTTTATCTTGTACCTGGAGTTGTCTTGATGGCGTTGTTTCAGCTTCTGCCGATCATCACAGCTTTTGAGTACAGTTTCTTTAAAGTCAATTTGATGAACAACACGAGAAAATTTATGGGCTTGAAAAATTATGCTACAGCTTTTACTGATAAGGAGTTTTTGAGTTCACTGTGGATCACGGTCAAGTATTTTCTCATGAGAGTCCCTTTGCAAATGCTATTTGGGTTTTTGTTAAGCTTGATAATTGCTAAGGCGAAATGGTACACAACAATTTTGAGAACCATTATTCTTGTTCCTGTCATTACGTCAATGGTTGTTGCAACAGCTATTTTGGGGCTGATGTTCCATCCTTCCAACGGTTTGGTAAATGCAATCTTGGCACTGGTCAAAATACCATCCCAAGGATTTCTCACTGATGGAAGTCAAGCCCTATGGACAATCGCCTTGATCACCGTGTGGAAAAATGTGGGATTGACCATGCTTTTTTTCCTTGCTGGCCTGCTCAGTATACCGAGTACTATTTATGAAGCAGCAGAGATTGATGGCGTGAATTCTTTTCAGAAGCATTGGTATGTGACAATCCCCATGCTACGGAGCACCATTGCTTTTATATTTTTGACTACAACCATTCATTCCTTCCAGGTGTTCAGCCCAGTTTTGTTGACAACCAAAGGCGGTCCTGCAGGGGCAACAAAGGTCGTTGTTATGAGTATTTATGAGAATGCCTTCACCTACAACCAAATCGGGTATGCCTCCGCTTTGTCCATCATACTCGCTTCGATATTGATCGTGATCAGTTTCATTCAGAAATCGGTAAAAAAACATGGGTAAAAATACTGTTATGAAAACCAGAAAAATCCCTAAAAACGTACTATTGCTTGTCGGCCTCCTTTTTCTGGGCTTGATATTTCTCTTGCCTTATGCCTGGATGTTAGGATCTGCCTTTAAAACACGCAGTGAAATGTTTACGTATGTCTTTCCTGTAAGCTGGAGAACGTTTGTCCCCCTATCCCCAACCCTTGATAATTTTCAAACACTACTGGAAATGAATTTTCTGAGAAATGTGTCTAACTCATTGTTACTATCAGTTGTTACAGTCTTAGGCTCGTTGTTTATTTGTACCTCTATGGCCTTTATTTTTGCTCGATTTGAGTTTCGAGGTTCAAAATTTCTATATGCGCTTGTTCTGTTTACTATGATGGTCCCTTTTGAAGCAAGGATGATTCCAACGTTCCTGGTCGTGCAGAATTTTGGACTCGGGGATACCTTTACTGCTCTCTGGTTGCCGTGGCTGGCAGATGCGTTTCTCATTATGCTGTTCACCAACCATTTTTCTCAAGTTCCTGCAGACCTTCATAATGCTGCTGTCATTGATGGTTGTCCGCACTACAAAATTTTCTACAAGATTTTACTTCCGAACATAGCTCCGGCTTTGATAAGTGGCGGCCTGATAAAGTTCTTCTTTGCTTGGGACAGTTTTGTTTGGCCTTTGATAATTCTACGCTCCCCGAAGTGGCAAGTCCTAGGGGTGGCAATAGCAAATCTTTTTACTGATCAGAGCATCGCATGGGAGTTGGTATTTGCTTCTTCTTTGGTCTCTACGATCCCTGTTTTGATTTTGTTCCTGTTCCTGCAAAAATACTATATCGCAGGGATGACAAGTGGGAGTGTAAAAGAGTAATGAAAAAACCTAATATTTTATTCTTAATGGTCGATCAGATGAGGAGTGATTCCTTTGGTTCAGCTACCCCTCATTTGAACAAGCTCATACAAGATAGTGTCACCTTTACGAATTGTTTCACTACATCTCCGATTTGTGCCCCTGCTAGAGCTTCTCTTCTATTAGGAAAATATCCTCATCAATTGGGAATAGTCAATAATAGTCATCATATTCTCGAAAGGGGAAGCTCCTCCTGGGTTCAGGATTTGAGAGATTCTGGGTATGAGACAAGCGTATTTGGCAAGACTCACTATTATACGTATGACGGTACCATCCCTGATATGCGGGAAGCTGAAGATCTTATCCAGTCTTTTGGATTCAATACAGTCAATGAAGTGCCTGGCCCTCGTGTTTCGGGGAGATTATTGTCACATCTGACTCAAATTTGGCATGATCAAGGTCTTATTGAAAAGTATAACGCTGATATGAAGCGTCGCTATGGTAGAGTCCAGACAGATGTGAGTCCTACTGTTTTGCCTTTTGAACTCTACCCTGATAATTATGTGGGTGAGAAAGGGTATGAATACTTGAAAGGGTATGCGAGTGAAAACCCATTTTTTACCATGATCAGTTTCCCTGGACCTCATGACCCTTGGGATGCTCCCCTGAGCTACCATGACAACATAGCCGCTACTGATATCAATCTACCCTTGTCTGATTTTGTGGATGCAAATCCTGATAGGAATAGAGGTGATTATGACAAGGACTTGGACTACAACCGAGTATCAAGCAAAGAAGCTATCAAGGTTCGTACAGGGTATCTGGCAAAAGTCAGTGTCATAGACGAGAAGATTGGTAAAGTCTTGCAGTTGTTGAAAGACCGCAATATGTATGACAATACCATTGTGGTTTTAGTATCTGATCATGGTGAGATGTGTGGGGACCGGGGTCGATTATATAAGAGCAACTTCTTGGACAGTTCCGTAAAAATACCCCTCTTGATCAAGAACGTGGAGAATCAACGGCAAGGAACTGAAGACACTTTGGTGGCGCTTTTTGATATAGGACCCACGTTGTTGGATTTGGCTGATGTCCCCATACGTTATGAACAAGAAGGTATCTCAGTATTTTCCAACGAGCATAAGGATTATATTTTTAGTGAGTACAATGGAGAAACCATGGTGCTAACACAAGAGTGGAAGCTTGTTGTAAACAAGGATATGGAGCCATATCTCCTGTTTGACAGGCAAAATGATCAGCTTGAAATGCTTAATCTAGCCTGTACTGGTTTGGATATTGAAAAGGAGTTGCTCCTTGTGATCAATTCTTTTTTCGAGACAAAGGGGACTGAATAGTTCAATGAAGAAAAAACCTAATATCGTTATGATCGTGTCTGATCATCAACTGAACAAGAATCATACTCAATTACAGCGACCACAGTATGATGCTTTCCTGGAAAATGCAATTGAATTTGAGCAAGCCTATTGTACAACCCCTCTTTGTGGGCCGGTACGACGAACAATTCTGTCTGGATTGTATCCGCATAACCATGGTCATCTGTATAATCAGGAACCAGCTCCTTTTGATAGAGACACGTATATGGAAGTCTTAGATAGGGCTGGCTATGATATATATTGCTTTGGAAAGTGGCATGCAGGGCCTGGGACAGCATTGGATCACCAAGCAAAGGGCTTTTCTCTTGCTGAATATGGTAATCCATATATTACAGAGGAGTATCAGCAATATCTGGAAAAGAATGGTCTTCCTACTCCAAAGCATGCTATCGAAATGGTATTCCCCAATAAAAATACAAGTGAGACCTTTCCAGCCTTAGTGCAGGGCAATACCGATTACACGTGTGACAAGTACTGGTGTGGAGAACCTTGCATAGGGAAGACCCTTACGCCAAAAGAGACGCATGAAGCTTTCTTCTTAGCTTCGTTAGCCAATGATGCTTTGGAGCAAGTGCAGCATAATGATAAACCGTTTCATATGCGCATAGATTTTTGGGGACCCCATCAACCCTACTTTCCTACACAAGAATATTTGGACTTGTATAAGGATGTCGTTATTCCAGAATACCCGAATTTTCGAGATACTCTGGAGAATAAACCTAAAACGTATCGACATATGAATGCTCCAATTGCTGATGAGCATGGCGATTTAATAATCCCCAGTGTTTTTTCTTGGGCGGAGTGGGCTCGGTTCCTAAAAGTTGCCTATGCACATTCAACCTTGGTCGACAATGCGGCGGGGCAGATCATCCAGAAGATTGAAGAGTTGCAGTTGGATGATGATACGATAATTATCTGGACAAGTGATCATGGTGATGCATTGGCTAGTCATGGGGGGATGTTTGACAAGGGGAGTTTCATGACCGAAGAGACTATCAGGATTCCCTTTGCAATTCGCGTTCCTGGAAAAGGAGCCAGAAAAACCCAAGCATTGATCAATTCAATTGATATTGCACCTACGATTTTAGATTTTGCTCAGACAAAGTTTGAAGATGCAATCGATGGAGTAAGTTTAGTTCCTCTTATCAATGGCGATGTGGAAAAGGTCAGAGATGCTGTATTGCTAGAAACTTTTGGCCAAGGCTATCGCGATAAAACAAAGGTGCGAACTCTTATCGATGGAAGGTATAAATACAATTTTACTGAAAACGATAGAGAAGAACTATACGATATAACGGAAGATCCCTATGAAATGCATAATTTAGCACAAGAAGAACAGTACCAAAATAAAATAACCATGATGTACAAAGAATGTATTGCACTGATGGAACATTATGGCGAAACAGAGCATACATTTATGGGATCAATACGATGAAAACAGTGTCACTATTAGGACAACTTGAAGAAGCGAAAAACTATATCCAAGGGTTATATTCCCCACCAGTGCAGATAGGGATGATTTTAGGAAGTGGTCTAGGCGACCTTGCTGATGAGGTACAAAACAAGGTTGTCATTCCTTATGGTGCCATCCCACACTTCCCCACATCAACAGTAGAGGGGCATGCAGGACGTATGGTGTTAGGCGTATTGGATGGTAAGCATGTAGTATGTTTGCAGGGCCGAGTGCATTACTATGAAAACTATGATATGGGACGATTAGCTTTTCCCGTTCAAGTCATGAAAATGATGGGAATTGAAAACCTCCTGGTTACAAATGCATGTGGATGCGTCAATACTTCTTGGAATCCTGGAGATTTGATGATTATCTCCGATCACATAAAACTTGTTCAGGACAATCCCTTGCGAGGTGAAAATATAGACGCCTTAGGCCCTCGCTTCTTTGATATGACAACCGCTTACGACAAAAATTTACGAGCATTGGCAAAAAAATGTGCTGACGAGTTGGACATTCCCATACGAGAAGGTGTCTACCAATGGTTCTCTGGACCCTCCTTTGAAACCCCAGCAGAAGTTAAATTAGCTCGGCTTCTTGGTGCTGATGCAGTAGGAATGTCTACAGTCCCAGAGGTTATCGCTGCTGCACATATGAGGATGCATACCTTGGGTCTTAGTTGTTTGACAAATATGGCGGCAGGTATTCTAGATCAACCTCTTAACCATACGGAGGTGCTGCATGTTGCACAGCAGGTCAAGTCTCAATTAAGCAGTTTAGTTAAAGAAATTGTGAGAAATTGGCTGCTAGAATAGGTGTTTTGTACATATTAGGATATACCCTAACCCGAGCTGTTGATGAATTTTGAGAAAATGAGCTATCAACAGCCTTTACATTTGAACCCTTCCTATTGAAGCAATTCCATAGGAAGGGATTATTTTTATATTGAGACTTTGCAATCTCTTTAGGTACAGAGGAACTTCCAATGACATTATTTTTCAAACAGCTCTAGATTCCCCATCTCCGGACGCAGTTCATCCCTCTCTATGCGGTGGATGATGTCGATGACCTTGTCGTTGATAGGGGTAGGGATGCCTGCCTTTCTTGCCTGTTCACTCAAAACACCGTTTATGGAGTCGACCTCACATTTCTTCCCTTTCTCGATGTCCTGCAACATGCTCGCCTTGATGGTTCTGTGTTTTTTCATGGCAAGGGGGATCAGGTGGAAGGATATCCACCGTTTTATGGGTCCTGAATAGTTGAAGAGTTTTACAATATCCTTGCCTTGTATAGGTTCGATGGTTACCCCCAATGCTTGGGTGGTATCAATGCACTCCTTCATGATTTTCAGGGCGAGGGACCGAGCCCTCTTGTTGTCGACAACATCTCCATATGTACTACCTACTACAGTTCCCATTCCACTGAAAGCTGTATTGATAAGCAGTTTGGACCACCGAGCACCCAAGAAGTTGGAATCAATCTCTACGGTACCCATATTCCTGAGTATCGTGGCAATTTCTTCTAGCCCCTTTTTGTCCGGGTCCTCTATCATCCCCAGACTGAAGGTGAGGCTGTCCTTTTCGCTTGTCAGCTCTGAAATGCCAGGGCCCTGCCTGGTGGCACCCCATCCGATGGTACATCCACAGACTCGTCCCTTCCCTAGGATCTCAATGAGATCAGGTTCAGGAAGTCCGTTCTGCATGGTGCAGAGCATGCCCTTTGCCGCTAGGTACTGTTTGAGGAATGTGGCGACCGAATTGTTTTCCAGTTGTTTGGTAAGCAAGAAGATGATGTCATACTTGCCTGTCATCTCTGAGGGGAGTAGGGCTTTGACCGGAACGGTAAACTCTGCTTTTCCCACCACCTTGGCACCGTTTGCCTGTAAGGCGGCTATGTGCTCTTTGTTTCGGGTAATGAGGTCGGCTTCTACCCCGCCTTTTGTCAGATAGGCTCCCAAGATGGTACCTAGAGAGCCAGCTCCATAGATTGCTATGCGCATTGTGCACCTCCTTCCCTAAGGGTACGTGCCAGGGCTGAGATTGTCAAGAAAGCGCAATACCTTTACGTATAGATGCTTGTAGCGACCATCACAGAGATGATGGAGACCAGGGTATCCATAGAAAGGGTGTTGTCCACGTAGTCGGCATTCTCCTTGTCCCCAGCCTTCATGAATATGGTGATGATGAACGGTGGAGGGGTGAGGAACATTAGCAGAACTGCATAGCGATAGATGGCACTCATGCCAAGCAGTTTGTCTACCAGGAAATAGTTGATGAGCAAGGCCAAGGCAACCAGGAGGATCTTCCTGACAAGGATGGTCTTCAATGCCTTTGCCAAGCCATCACCCTTGATGTGAATGCCATATCCAATTGAGATGGCGATAAGGGGGACTGTCAGGTTTGCCAACAGGTCAATGAATTCACCCAAGGCGGTAAAAAGAGGATTGGGTGATAGGTCCTTTGCAAAAAGGCTTACCAGTATTCCTGCAAATATTGCTATGATAACAGGCGATGTGACGAACTGACGAAGCAGCACCTTTTTGTTGTGCACGCCATCGCGTTCCTTTATCAGCAGGGCCATCAGGACGAAGAATACAAACAGGACCTGTCCAAGGTCGACCAGGGCTAGCTTGCCAATGTGTTCGACCCCATAGACTGAAATGAAGAGAGCATAGCCGAGCATGCCCATCTCAAAGCCACCCATCATCAGGGGGAAGTAAGGGGAGTCCATGCCAAGGGGTTTAGCCAGGGCTTTGCCTATGAGGACCATCACGAGGCAAACAATGAAGATGGTAGTCACTAACAGCAGATAGCTCTTCTCAAACTCGAGGGTAGAGAAGGCCTGGAACATCAGAGCTGGCAGGGCAAGGTCAGAGACAATGCGCTTTATGCCGGCGATTGTAGATTCTGAGAAGCTTTTTGTCCGTTGCAGAATAAAACCCAAAACGAACAACAGGAGAATTGGAAAGATCGACCACATAGTGCTACCACCCTACAGAGAGATTCGAACTGATAGGATAAACGGTATCACACTAGAGGAGGGCTAGCAAGGTCATGTAAGATCTATCTGATTTTGTTCTTCCCTTGACAGATTTTGGCTTTGCTCCTTATACTGGCCCTAACGACGTGATTTACAAACCCACTTGCAGCGTCGAAAAACAAATAGCTAAATAGGAGCCCGACATGTCTAGTCATCATCAAACATTCCCCCAATCCCTCATCTCCCTATCTTCTTGGGCTTTCCTGTGCATACAGGAGGCAGCCATGTGGTGTTCTTAGTCGTCATCTAAAAAAAGAATGAACAGATCAAAACCAAGACATACCACGATTCTTGGACTAAGAGACTTGAGGCTTGCTCCCTGTAACATACTAACAAGGAACAAGAGACAGGCACCAAGATTCACGGAGAGAAGAGTACCAAGAGCCATAGCTCATGCTGATGAACTATGGCCCAAAAAGAGACATAAAGTACAATCAGGATAATTGGAGAGTAATCATGAAGTATGAGAGGAAAATGAAATTTGATAAGCATATCATCAGTGACGAGTATGTCGTCGATGGTGCGACATACCAAGCAGAACTGGAGATCCACAGCCTTGGATCTATTACAGCGATGGCAGGCTATGATGCATGTACCGTAGAGGTGATCTTGTCTAGAGAAGGATTGGACTATCCGATCGGCAGGATAGGTATCGACTTCCCCATGGTTATGCACCTCGATAAAAATAATCCCAAGCGTATGCTGGAGCCTTGTCCTGCAAGGCTCTTGCCTTGGAATGTGCCTCCTGAGAGAGCGTTTACCCAGTATGCAGAGAGGGAGATCAAGTGTGTGGTGACTACCTTTATCCGAGAGAAAGAAAGCTTCTTCACATCGGGTCTCCCCCTGACCTCGATCAGTGTCAGTGTTGGGGACCGGGATGCTAAAACGAGGAGAAGCTTTTTCATCTTTGTAGATGAGTATCTCTCTCTGCTGTTCTGCCAGATCACCGATCGTATCGGAGATCTGTGCTAGAACAGCAGTCATTGTACTGATCTCCCAACGATACAATTTTCTCGTACTTGCAAAAACATATACCACGACGTGATTTACAAACCCACTTGCAGCGTCGCAAAAGAAATCGCTAAATAGGAGCCCGCCATGTCTGCTCACCATCAAAAAATCTTTCATCTCCCTTCTCTTTTCTCTTTGGGCCTTCCTGTGCGCATAGGAGGTAAGAGATGAGGTAGAGCTACGTCTTAAGTGTAAAGAGCACCTAACAACCAAGGGTCAAAGGCCTTGAAGCATGAAGTGAGCGTTACTTGAAATTGTTTGACAAGACCAGTTCCTTTCTAAGCAACAAGGAGAAAAGAGTAAGGAGAGCCATAGATCAAAAAGATGCACTATGGCCCCAAGAAGAGGTACCAAGTACCTACAATAGGAGATTACAGCATGAAATATGAGACACTAATGAAGTTTGACAAGCACCTCATCACTGAGGAGTACGTCATTGACGAGAAAGAGTATAGAGCTGAATTTTCCATCAGTTCCCTGGGATTCTGTACAGGCATGGCAGGGTTTAGTGAGTATGGTCTAAGCATTGCACTGTATCGAAAAGAGTCAAAAGTCCCAATTGGATACCTGGGCATCAGGTTTCCGATGCTACAGAGATCCGATGTCACCAATGAGGAGCAGATGCTGATGCCTTGTTCAATCCATTGGAGTGAACACCCGGTTCCTACGTTCACGCCGTTTGCAGAGAGGGAGATAGAGCGGGTGGTCACTGAATTTGTCCGTTCGGAAACAGCCTTTGGCAGGTTGGGATTTCTCTTGAACAAGATCAACGTCAGTGTAGGCACCCAGGATAGCCAGGGTAGGGGAAGAGAGTTTCCCCGTGGACCTGTAAATGGGGTGAGTTCGATCAGTTCAATGAAGGAGTAGAGGATTTTATACAGCACAACCGCCCATCAATAATTAATGGGCGGTAGCGTTTAAAGCATCCAAAAAAACCTTTTGATCTTAATTCTGGGCTAGCGTAACTTGGTCAGAATTAAGATTGCTACTCTGCATATCGCAACCAGTGCTTTTATCATTTGAGCTTCCTTTGCTGTAGCAAAGGTATAGCTACAATCTTCATCAAAACGCAAAAAGCGCGATTGGTCCTGATGAGTTACAAATGCAATCCAATACAGTTCTAATCCCAAGCCTGGGTAAATGCCCTGACATTCTCAAGAGGAACGTCACGATTTATTTCACCTTGGCCGATCAAGCCACCACCATTGAGGAACAGCAAGTCCTTCATTTTTTTTCCTGCGGCAAGAATTTCTTCCTCTGTTCCATCAGGCAACGTTGTCTGACGGCTGATCTCTCCCCAGAATGTAATCTTACCAGCAAAATCCTTGGCAACCTTTTCCACTCCCATGCACCAGAGCTGTGAGTTGATAGCATCGACACCCAATTCAATAAATTGGGGATAGAGGTCAAAAATATATCCATCGCTATGGAAAAACACTTTCTTTCCAGCTGCCTTGATCAGATCAATAAGTTCCTTGTACAGCGGTTTGAATAGCTTTTCCCACGAGGCAGGAGAGATAAGCAAAGCCATCTGAGCTCCCCAGTCATCTCCAAAGGCAACAGCATCAATATCCATTTCCAACCATTTGGAAACATAGGTTCGCATAAAGTCCATGGTCAGTTCGAACATATCGAACATCTCATCCTCTTCAAGAGCTATGTCGCAGTACAGGTCTTCTGTTCCCCGAAGGTACTGGAACCTTTCAAACAAGCTGATCCAGCCTCCGATCACAAACTTATCCCTACCTCTTTGTACCTTTATCTGCTTTTCCAGGTTCTCCCTGTTCGCGTCAAACTCTTGTATGAACTGTTTTTTAGGTGATATGTAACCCTTCATCTTTTCATACTCATCAAATACAGGGTTTTTGACTTCCCCAATGATGCCTTCCTGGATATTTGTCCATTCGCTACCCCATGGATCCATATATTTTCCCACCTGGTAGTACTCGGGTGTGTAGGCATGGTCAAAAGGGGCACACATCTGTGCTATATCGGAATCGTACGCCGCTACCAGTTCCTCAAGGGCCCCTCCATGCTGGATTCTTGCTGCTGGCAAAATCCAGATGTCTTTTGCAAGACGGTCAACCCCTTCGAAATTCAATGTATGTAAAACTCTTTCTTTGCTTGTCATCTATGTATCCCATTGTATTTGTCTGTGCCAGACAATTCTTCGATCGCAGTAAAATCTAGCATATCTCAAGGATGTCTATTTCTACCTTTTCTATGGTCAAATCATACGGAGACCTGTTAGGCCATGCATTCAGTTTTGCATTTCATACAAAATCGAACCTTTTCAGCAGGTGAAATCACCCCGTATTGTTCTGACTATCCTATTCATCTGGACAAATTGGTCTGCAGGAACATAGTCTGGGATGGAATTGCCAGAGCCAAAGGCAAATCCTCCATGGCCATCAGCGGCCTGAACCACGTCAGAAATATACTCATGCATCTCTTTCTCTCCCAACTGGCAGACAGCATCCGTATCAATGCCTCCGAAGTTACCAATCCTATCACCATAGGTTTCAACCCAATAGGAGAAAGGCGCTATCTGATCTTCATTGGAGTGTTTGGCATCTATCTTTGCTTTGGTTATCAGATCGTCCATCACTGAAAAGATACAACCACAGGAGTGCAGCAGAAACGGTTTGTGCTGTGCATGGACAGCCTCTATTATCCTCGCATACTGGGGAATGATATCTTCCTTAATATCAGTATCGGAGATCAATGTGCCTGATTTGAAACCCAAATCATCGCCAAAGCGACACACACAGAAGGCATCACCGAATTCATGAAGCAACCGTTCCCAGATAGCTAGATTGGTCGAACCCACCCTTACAAACATTTCCTTATACAGGAGAGGATCATCAACCATCATGTAGCAGAGGTTCTCGTATCCAACAACATCCTGTACGCACTCAAAGATTCCATACCCAGCCCCACCGATCGCCTTCATACCCTCAGGCATGTTTTTTCTAAGTGATGTGTACGACCGGGAATAGAGGGAGAAGAAGGTATCGACAACCTCATTCCAGGGATACCGCTCATAATCTTCGCGTGTATGTATTGCCCCAGGGGCATGGCTTCCCAGTGCTCCGCTTCCAGGCATGGCTGGCCCTATCAATTCCTCAAAGGAGACCGTGTCATACCCCATCTGTTTGTAAAACCCACAATAGATCCTGAAAAACTCGTCCAAGTCCCTATCATTACCGTGATACAGATCCGCAAATTCAATTCCCAGGATTTTTTCCATAACGTGTGGGTCTATAATATGCTCATAGAGTGGAAACCTCTTGACTTGGGTGTTCATGGCAGATGAAACCAGTGACGAATAATCAGGGACAAATTCTTTCATTATTGGTGAGCTCCTTTTTGGTATCTGTAGAATGATGCATATCATCCGATACTATTCTTTGTGCAAGAAATCATAAGACATCCTACTGTTGGAATGTATGGCATGTGTAAAAAGGCATGAGGTTGACCTTCTATTCGTTTCTTCTTGCCACTGTTCCCACTTGCTACAGTAAGGGAGAGCTACACGTGTTGCATTCAATTTTATCGACAGTACAAAATCAAATCTTTTTGATTATTCATACCACTTCTGCTATGATTCATGCATGTGGTTGGCAATGATTTTTTCATATCATTGAAAACAGAAATGAGACAAATACATTGCTTCGATCAGACAAAGGACCTATCTATGCCACCTATTGAATGGATTGACGAAGCTTTTTTCTCTATCGACCGCGTCATTCTCACCGAGAATGAACTGAACATACCTGGTTTGAAAATGTTCGGTTGCCATAAGGCAAAGATGGAATATCATTCGCTGCCTGAACATTTCCATCCCCACTGCATCGAATTTACCTATCTCGTAAGTGGCGTTGCAACTTTTGAAATTGCCGGAGAGCAATTTAGCATGTATCCAGGGGACTTGTTGATAACTCCAGCAGATGCACTGCACAGTACCCAGCTAAATGCTCTTGCTCTTCATACCATGTATTGGTTTCAGGTCGATCTGAGCAATCCGAAAAAGTTTTTTTCCTGTGATAGTGCAAAAAGCACCCAACTGATCGCTTCCTTGAAAAATCTGAAGCCCTTGATGATCTCCATGGAGCAGGATCATACGGAAGAATTGTTTTCTAAAATTTACAACTATTTTTGTACAGGAACACAGACTCCAAAAGATATAGGTGCCAGTCTTCTCGTTTATTTTATCCAAAAGATACTATTTGAAGCATCGTTTGAAAGAAACTTTACCGAACAGACACCTGATATAATCCGTGCCCTGAACTATATATCCCATCATCTGCATGAGGCTATTGATTTAGATACCCTTTCAGAAAACTCTCATCTCTCAACTTCACACTTCAAGCAAAAGTTTGCTGAACAGATAGGTACTCCCCCCAGAGTGTATATCAACTATCAGAAGGCATTGAGGTCCAAGGAACTGCTTGCCTCTGGCCTTTCGGTTACCGATACGGCCATGGCTTTGAATTTTTCCAGCAGCAATTACTTCTGTGTTGTGTTCAGACGGTATTTTGGTATCTCTCCATCTGGATATAGGAAACATCTCCGGCTGGAAGAAACAGAATCTGTGTAAAGGTTTCAACTGAAGTTCAGAATGTATGCTGTGGCTAGACTTGTATGTATTTTGAAGAAGTACTACATATTTGGACAGAATCGCATTAAAGGGTGGGTAGGGTAATAATTATCTAAGAAATGATCGGAACCGCTGCCATATTGAAACCAGGGGTGCAAAAACCACACTCTACGGCTCCTCATCGATACCTTTGTGCTTCGCACCCCATCGCGTTCCTTGATCAGGAAGGCCATCAGGACGAAGAAGACAATCAGCACCTGTCCGAGATCGACCAGGGCGAGCTTTCCTATTTGCTCCACCCCATAGACTGAGATGAAGAGGGCGTAGCCGGGCATCCCCATCTCAAAGCCACCCAATCATCAGGGGGAAGTAGCTGCCCTCTATCTCCAGGGTGAAGAAGCCCAATACGAATAACAGGAGAATTGGAAAGATCGACCACAAAGTGCTACCACCCTACAAAAATAGATTGAACCGAACAAGGAAACGGTATCACTCTCACGTGCGGCAAGCAAGGCATACAAAAGGAGTGCAGCCCTCTGCACTCCTTTTGTTAGGAAGGTTGACCTTATCCCTTGGTGTTCCAGCTCGTCATATCAAGTTCATTTAGCATCTTTGCCGTAACGGTCGTACAGGTCAGGTCGCCGGTCACGTTCAAGGCGGTCCTGCCCATGTCGAGGATGGCATCGATTCCAAGAATCATTGCATAGGCTCCGGCTATGGGAGTTCCTGCTACAACAGGCAGTCCGACAGCATCGAGCACCATCAGGAGCATGATGGCCCCGGCTCCGGGAACCCCTGCCGTCCCGATCGATGCAAGGGTTGCCGTCACTACGATCAGGCCCATCTGGGCAAGGGTGAAGCCCTGTCCTGTTGCACTGAGTGCGATGAATGTAGCACATACTCCCTGATAGATTGCAGTACCATCCATGTTGATGGTTGCTCCCAGGGGCAGGGAGAACGAATAGATCTCCTTCTTGATCCCTAGGTTTTCAGCAGCCTTGATGGTGATCGGCAGGGTTCCGTTCGAGCTGCGGGTGACAAACCCGGTGATGAACGGGTTTTTTGCCTCGCGGAAGAAGGTCCTGATGCTGAGCTTGCTCAGTGCAAGCAGACCAAAGTAGACGACGACGATATGGATGGCATAGCCGGTGAAGGTTGCAAGGGTGACAATACCCAAGGACCCCACCACCTTTGAACCGTTCTTTGCAAAGACCTCCGCTACGAGGGCCAGCACTCCTATGGGTGCATATTCCATGATGCCACCTATCATTTTCATCATGATGGTGGAAACTCCGTCAAAGAAATCGAAGACTACATCCCCGAGCTTCTTAGACCGTGCATCTGAGGATACACGCAGGTAGGAGATGCCGATGCCAAACAGCAGTGAGAAGAATATGACCGGCAGGACATTTTCATTGACAACTGCTTGGGCAAAGCTGGTCGGGACAATGTTGATCAGCGTTGTTGAAAGAGGTACGGATGCAGCCTGTTTTCCTACAGCGTCGACGGCAAGGGCTGCCAGATCAGCGCTCGGTCTGAAGATTGCCCCCATTCCCAGTCCGATAACGACTGCGAAGGCCGAGGTCGCCAGGTACAGGATGATTATCCTGATACCTGTCCTGCCGAGGTTTGCCGGACTCACCGATGATGCCCCTACAATGATGGTAGAGAGGATGATGGGCATCATGATCATTTTGAGCAAACGGACGAACAACGCCCCGAACGGGGCGATCCACAGGATCTTTTCCTTGAAGATAAGGCCTAGAACTGCACCTAGAACCAATCCGATGAGAATTCTGTACAACAGATTAAAGTTGAAATACCATCCCAAGGGTCCTTTCATCTTTTTCTTCTCTTCCTTTTTCATAAAACAATCCCCCTTTTTGCTAGTGATGAATTTATGTCCAGTATACCCCATGTTACATATGTAACAAAGGAAAATGTGTCAGGTACTTAATCGTGTGATAATAAATGTAAATATAGCTGCTAAAAGTATATATCCAATTATTTGCTTTGTCGTTCCCGCTAACAGGGGCAAAGGATGAAGTGTCGGGGAAGGGGAAGGAAAAATACGTAACTATTATTGGCTTATTGGAGGCATGACTATTTACAAGAACCCGACTTCTTTTGTCTCTGTTGGTTATACTAGGCTCAACGACGTGATTTACACACCAACTCGCAGCGTCGAAAAACAAATCGCGCAATAGGAGCTCTTCATGATCGCACAAACACATCTTTCCATCAGCAGCAGCATTTCTTGGGCCTTCCTGTACGGAAGTTCACTTCCTATGCAGAGGGCGTGATCGAGGCCTTGGTGACCGGATTCATCCGGCACAGGGAAGCCTCTCGTGCTATGGACTTCTCTTTGCACAGCATCACCGTCAATACAGGGGAACAGGTGGACACCAGAGGAAAAGAGTAGTGACTCGTTGAAACGTTGGATGAGTTTACAAAAAGCAGAGTCCTCCAAGTAATTGGTGGACTCTGCTGATGTTCGCTTTACTCGTGGGAGTATGACCAGGAGGCGAATGGCATCTAGAAATATAGGTGCTATTTCGCCTGCTTCTCCTCAATCCTCTTATGCTGGGTCTTCTCGATCGCATTGATGATCTTGTCATAGCCTGTGCATCTGCAGAGGTTACCGGCAACTTGCTTGCGTATCTCGTCCCTGCTTGCCACTTCATCACGCGTGATTATGGGGATGGAGGCCATGATGAACCCTGGTGTGCAGAAGCCGCACTGTACGGCACCCTCGTCGATGAAGGCCTGCTGGATGTCTGATATGGCTCCCTTCTTGTCGGAGAGCCCTTCCAGGGTCAGGATGGTCTTACCCTCGGCCCAGATGGCAAGATAGATGCAGGAGTTGAAGGGTTGGCCGTCTATGAGGACGGTGCATGCTCCGCACTCACCGACGTCACAGCCGTGCTTGATGCTGTCCAGTCCGCCCTGGCCCCGCAGCATGTCCGAAAGGGAGGCGCGTACGTCAACCGAATATTCCCTATGTATACCATTTATGGTGCATGTCACTGTTCTTCTAGCCATTGATCTTTCCTCCTGCCTTCTCGATCGATGTGATGGTTGCGCGCCTGGCGAGCTCCTCTACGAGGTGGAGCCTGAACTCCTTGGAAGCCCTCCAGCTTGTCCTGGGCATGACGTCAGAGAGGGCGCCTTTTGCAACCTTGTTGATGAGCTCCTCATTGAGCGGATGCCCTTTGGCACTTGTCTCTGCTGTACGCGCCCGGATGGGGGTGGGTGCTGCAACGCCGAAGGCGATGCGCAGCCTGTCGATGCTCATCTTGTCGTCGGTAAGCCTGACGTTGACCGAGCAGCTCAAGGTGGCGATGTCCATTGCGCGGCGCATCGCGTACTTGATGAAATGTGCGTAGGTATTCTCATAGCTCGCCTTGGGTATGCGAATGCCGGTGAGGATCTCCCCGGGGCGCAGGTCCACCTTGCCCGGCTTGAGGTTGAACTGCGCATAAGGCAGGACTCGCGTGCCCTCCAGACTTGCTATCTCGAGGATCGCATCGTAGGCCTTGAGCGTCCCTGCAGAGTCAGCGCTGGTCACCCCGTTGCATATGTTTCCCCCAATGGTTCCGATGTTCCTGATCTGAGGACCGCCGATCTGCTCGACAGCCTCTCCGAGGACAGGCATGTGCTTCTGTATCAGGGGGTGCATCACCACATCGGTGAAGCTGGCAAGAGGCCGTATCAGAAGGGTCCCATCATCCTCAAGGCAGATGCCACGCAGTTCATCAAGGGCAAATATACTGATGAGGTCACACCCTGCAAGCTTGCCTTCACGGATCTGGATGAGGATGTCGCTTCCTCCTGCGAGTACCAATGCTTCGGGGTGTTCCTTTCTCAAGCTCAGTGCTTCCTGCACCGACTTTGGTTCATATAAGTTTTTAATGTCGTACATGCTCGTCTTCCTTTATTTGATAAGTCCCGCTTCTCGAATTGCGTAGAAGAGTTTTTCAGGGTTGAGGGGGATTGAGTTCACAGCCACTCCTGTTGCGTTCAGCATGGCATTCCTGATAGCCGGTGCAACCGGGATGGTAGGGGGCTCTCCGAGTGACTTGTTGCCATATGGGCCGGTGGGGTCATCGGTCTCCACAAACGCAACATGCAGGTCCGGAGTATCCATCGGTGTCATCAGCTTGTAGTCCAGCAGGTTGTCATTGAGCATTCGCCCGGTCTTCTGGTCAAAGTCCAGATGCTCATACAAGCCATAGCCAAGGCCCATGCTCATGCCTCCATGCACCTGCCCTTCGGCAGTCTGGTGGTTGATGATCCTTCCTGAGTCATGGACGTTGATGATGTCCACCACCTTGATGCTGCACATCGGGATGTCGACCTCGATCTCGGCAAAACAGACCCCGAAGGAGTAGGTGTTGTCCGAGCAGTGGTGACTCTCCTCAGCTGAGATGTGCGTCGAGTTGGTCAGGCTGTAGCATGACTCCTCGGCGACCGTCTTGACCGAGAGCAGCACTTCGTCCTTGTTGGTATGGACGATGTTGTTCTCCTTGATGTCAAGGTCCCAGGGATCCTTGTTCAGCATGAAGCCTGCAAAGTCAAGCAGCCTCTTTCGGAACACCTCAGCTGTCTTCTTGACAGCCATGCCCGAGACATAGGTCTGGCGCGAAGCGTATGCACCGGTATCGTAGGGGGTGACATCGGTGTCCTGCTTGCTTACCACATGGATCTTGTCCATGGTCAGCCCGACAGTCTCAGCTGCCATCATGGCAAAGACGGTATCGGCTCCCTGCCCGATCTCGGTGGCTCCCATCTGCAGCTGCAGCGATCCGTCCTGGTTGAGCAGCATCCGGCATGCCGCCGTTTCCAGGGCTATGGGATAGACCCCTGTCTTGTAGCAGAAGATGCCCATGCCGACGCCCCTTCGTAGTGGGCCTGTCTGGTTGGCATACTTGGCGCGTTTCTCGGTGTAGTTGAGGTGCTTCTCCCCAATGTCGATGCACTCGGAAAGGCCGGTGGAGTGGCACTGGATGGTAGTCATCGGGTCGACAAAGCCGAGCTTCATCATATTCTTTTTTCTGAACGCAATAGGGTCGAAGCCCGTCACGCGGACAATGTCATCGACATGTGCCTCAAGGGCGAATCCGATCTGAGGGATTCCGTAGGCGCGCATCGCCCCTGCTGTGGGCAGGTTGGTGTAGACAGTGTAGGCCTCACCCTTGACTGCCCCTTGCGGGTACATCATGCGAAAGCCGTTTACCGCATTGGCAACCAGGGCGTGGGCATGGGATGCATACGCACCCTGGTTGGAGTAGGCTACTATGGAGCGCGCTGCAAAGCTGCCGTCCTTGCGGACATAGGAGACAATGTGGAATTTCATGGCATGGCGTACGCGAGTACAGGCAAAGGTCTCCTCCCTGGTATACTCCAGGCGAACCTGCCTTCCTCCGACGCGGGTGGTCAGATATGCGTTCAACGGTTCTGTCAGGGCGTCCTGGCGGTTTCCGAACCCTCCGCCGAGATAGGGCTTGATGATCCTGATGTCCCCATAGCCGACACCAAGGGCCTGGGCGCAGACCCGTCTGACGATGTGAGGTATCTGCGTCGCTGCGACCACAACTATCTTTCCATCTTCCATGTAGGCAAAGGAGGTGGCCTTCTCGATATGGCAGTGCTGGACAATGGGGGTGTCGTAGTCGCCTTCGATCCTGGTGAGCCCCTCTTCCTTGATGGCCTCGTCAAAGGATCCCATCTCATAGGAGGATTGCACGACGATGTTGTTGGGCTTCTCCTCGTGGATCGCCCTCGCCCCTTCGGCCAGGGCTGCCTCGACGGAGAGGATGGGTTCATACTCTTCGTACGTGACCTTGATCTTGCGCACCGCCTCATGAGCGGAGATCTCATCCTCTGCGATGACAGCGGCAATGTCATCGCCGTAGAAGCGGACCCGGGTATTGAGGAGCTTCCTGTCGGCAATGTCCTGGTGCTTCTTGACCGTGGACCAGGGGTGTCCTGCTGTGGGGAACTGTATGTCCGGCACATCAAAACAGGTGACGATATCTACGACACCGGGAACCTTCCATGCCTCTTCCAGGTCAAAAGACAGGACAAGGCCATTGGCGATGGTGCTGTGCATGACTTTTGCAAAGAGGGCGTGAGGACTTACCAGGTCTCCAGTATATTTTGCCTTACCCGTGACTTTTTCCTTTGCGTCGACTCTGTTCAAGGGTTTTCCGATTATATTCATTGCTTTCCTCCTTATTCCGAGAAGCCTACTATATTCCTACTTGTACCTTACTACTTTCTTAGCATTGTGGGTATTCCCAGAGGGAATCCCTCCTTGGTCATAGTGGACTTGGTATCCATTTCACTAGTCATAATACAACAGATTGCAACATATTCAAGAAAAAAACAGAAAATATATAGACTACTGCAATAAATATCACATTGTCTGCCGTATCCTGCGGTTTTAAGAAAAAGGCCATGATAAGGCCAGTCCCTAAGCACATAAGCCGATTCAGCAACTCTCCCTCTTTTCTCATGGGAGGGTAGTGAAGTAATAATACCATAGCAAAGTCATAGAATATACTCTCTGGCCTATTTTTCTGCTAGGATTATGATCTGGCCGTAGGGGCACCAGGTCTCTCTTCGCTTGCTTCTGATTGGGGCTGTGCAATCTCTATCCTGTTCTTACCCTTGCTTCTAGCCCGGTACATCGCACCGTCGACACGGCCTTGAAGTCATCGAGGTCGAAGAGAATGCAGAAATCAGTGTCAGAGCCCTTCCTGGTCCTGAGGCGCTCTTCGATGCGAAACCTGACCGTTGCGGCGTTGAGCAACCCTGCTTGCTGATATCCTAAAGGACCCACGCTCGCCACTGCCCAGCACCAGGGTCATGACAGGGCTCGCCTCATCGGATGGCTGCCTGTCCAGATAGGAGAGGAGGGCGTTGCTGGCTTCCTGCAAGGCTTGGGGGGTTGCCAGGAGGTCCTTGAGCTTTTTGTAGGGGACAAGGGCCTTGTCATGGGTGTCACATTCAAACAGATACTCGTTGGAGACCTCGGCAATGGTCCTGAACTTCATTTTTTCAAGGCTCAGCCTGCGCCTTGATGTCTGGACAAAGGCAAGGGCGCCCAACAGGAAGGCCATGAGGATAAGGGTGATGGCCTGCAACTCTTGTTTGGTAAAGGAGGAGAGGGCCTTTTCCAGGATTGAGACCATCAGGGGGTCATAGTTGATGAACAGGAGGCGGTATGACCGCTCCTCCTTGCCCTGGGGAACGGTATAGATCTCCTGAAATCCATGCTGTAGGGTGTAAAAGGCGACGGAGTAGGCGTTGCCATACCCGAAGTCAGCCTTTCCTTCATTGAAAGCCCTGATGGCCTCTTCGCGTGTTTGATAGTATATGGCCTGGTCTTCCGATATCCCTTGAGGCAAAGCACTGGAGTGGGTCGCTGCAAAGCGCTTGTCCTCCAAGGCGTGGGAATCTACCGCCTTGTTGGCAAACAAAATGGTCTGTGTCCGTAAGAAAGGTTCTGAAAGCTTGTAGCCTGGGCGTGCATACTGGTCGGGAATGCCAAAGATTATCTCGCTGCCATCATCATAGACCTCTGCCAGCTGGGTCAATTGGTCAAGCAACCTATACTCAAAGACCAAGGCGGAACGTTTGCTGACCTCGTCCAACACCCGTCTCGCAACCCCCCTGACCACCCCTTTCGAGTCCGTGTACTGGATGGGCCCCGAGCCATCGACAGAGACGGCGCGTACAGGAGGGCGAGTAGCTATATAGGAGCGTTCCTCATCAGCAAAGGAGACCGATGCACAGAAAATCTGTTGGAGGGCAAGAAACTGGAAAAGCAGTATTGCCAGGCCCTTATGCTTGCTCATGATACCGATGATCTGCTCTGCATACGCATGACGGATGTGTCTATTTGTATGTATGCATTATCCTGCCCAAATAGGAGATGCTCTCTTGTAGTGCAGAGTCCTCCATACTGATATATCTAAAACAATGTCACATACAGTACAAAGAGGAACCAGTCCACCACTGTTCTCTGATTGTATTCCCCCTTGGCAGGCTTTATGATGGGAGCAGATGCTTTTGTGGAGGTGAAGGATGAGACTACGGCACTTCAAGGGGTTGTTCACAACCCATTCCATGCGATTTGTCAGCTTGGAGCAGGTTGGTGAGGACTATCTCCTGGTGAAGATGCAAAGCCCCCATCCCATAGGGTGGGAGGCCGGCCAGCATGGGGCCTTTACCCTGCCGGGTAGGAAATTCAAGGGAAGACCATACAGGGCCTTCAGCATCGCCAGCGCCCCAGGGGAAGATACCTTTCTTATCGGGACACGGACAGGGCGATCTCCCAGCGGATTCAAGAAAGCCCTTATGGAGATGCAGGAAGGCGATGCGATAAGGATGCGGGGTCCCTTTGGCTGGTTTGTTGTAGAGGACGACACCACCCCCATCGTCCTGCTCGCCACCGGGGTGGGCATCACCCCGATGCGCTCGCTGCTGCATGCACTCAAGGATGAGAAGAGCCGTCCGATCCATCTCATCCACAGTGCCGGGGGCCTGCACCTGTTCAGCGAGGAGTTCAAGCAGCTTGCACAGGAGAACAAGGAGATCAGGCTCACCTTCGTCCCTGACCGCGAGGAGTTCAAGCAGGCCCTGACCGCCCTCACCTGCACGTACGGCTCGGGAGCCTACTACTATGTCTCAGGCACCTTTGAGGCTATCCGATCAACGCGAACACTGCTCAAGGGCCTTGGGGTGAAGGGAAGGCGGATCATCTACGATCCTTTCTTCGGGTACTGATACGCTCATTCCTGGAAAAACGCCTGGTCCTTGCCTGCCTCTTTTGCCTTGTACAACGCCTTGTCAGTGCGTGAAAGCAGACTCTCCATCGTATCAAGAGCAGTAAGGTGGGCAACCCCTATGCTGAGGGTGAACCTCATGGGTGAAAACTCCTCACTTCTAGCAACCTGTGACCGGAGCTGGTTTGCTACCGAAAGAGCCTCAGGGCCGCTGGACTTGGGAAGGATCACCAGGAACTCATCCCCACCCCAACGCCCGAAGCTGTCAGTCGGCCGAAGCGAAGCGTTCACGAGCCTTGCGAACTTGATCAGCGTCTCGTCCCCGGCTATATGTCCGAGCGTATCGTTTATATTCTTGAAATTGTCCACGTCGATCATCAGAAGCGAAAAGGTGTCGCCGGTTCGCCTGCAGAGGGCAAGCTCTGCAAGGAGCCTCTGGTCGAGTTCCCCCCGGTTGCTGACCTGGGTAAGGTGGTCGAGTCGGGAGGAGGTCTCAAGTTTCAGATTATACTTGCTGACCACCCTGATGCTGATCAGGATCGCCAGGATCGAAGCGGCCAGCCCTATCAGTATTGTCCTGAGAAGCATCATTCGTACGATCTGTAGCGAGATGCGCTCCTCTTGCTCCACGATTATGTACCATTTGATGTTCGGAATATATCGGGAGGTCAGCAGTATGTTTCCACTCTCCCCCTCATAGTGGGTGTCTAGGGTCTCCGTTTTGGCGCCAAGGATGGAGGCGGCGATCTTGTCGATGCCAATGGAGGTGCGGATGTTGTGTTCCTCAATGACAGAAACATCTGAATGGGCTTGTACCAAGCCAGATTCATCGACCATGTAGACCACGCGCCCATAGGTTTTTTGGGTCTTTTGGAGCAGGGCGGCAATATCAGACATATCCACGCCGACCCCAACGACACCGAGAAGCTCCCCCGTAGTGCTTTCAACTCGGCAGTTGATGAATATGGTCAGTTTTCCCGCACTGACCTCATCTGTATCCACGTCAAGGGCAACCTTCTCTTGTGAGTCGATGAAGGTATAATACCAGATATCGTGAGCATCCTCCGTCTTGACCTCCTTGTGGACGCCTGCGTAGGTGTAATAGCGTGCGGTCCTTGCAGAGACAAAGAAGGCTGAGGCAAATCCATGGTCGACCCGTATGTTCTCAAGATATCGTACGATCTTGTTCGGATTTGTCTCACCATCTTGGATCCACTCGATCAGGAAGGTATCCCTGGCCATCAGGGAGGAAGCAAGCAGCGGATCCTGCAATCTGGTGCCGATTTCCCAGTCTATCAGATCGCGGACCAGGGGCAATGAAGTTGTTATCAGCTCTTCACGGATGGAATCCCGTTGGACATAGTAATTGAGGAGGCTGACTGCGATGAATGAGGGGATGAGCACCAGCATGAGTAGGAGCGGCAGCTTGTAGCGGGTCAACTTTTTTATCATGCAGCGTAGTATAGCGCACTGCATACCAGGTTGCCATCATATAACCCAGTGTTCTAGTCAAGTTTTCCACCCTATACCATGGTGATCTGCCTCCATGAAGGAACAGGGCCTACGGGTTCTGAGCTCGGGCAGAAGAGGGCAAAGGGTGCATGGGGAACGGATACGGAAGAAACAATACAAGAGAAAAAGCGAAACAGAGAGAAACAAGGACGCCTGTGCTTCAAGCATGAAAACACAGGCGTCATCCTTTTCCTTAAGCTCTTATCTGGCAAAGTCCTTGGGCAGCAAGGCAGCCGAATCGATATCCAGGAACCAGTGGCAGCTTGGGTGTGTCTGCAGGATGGAAGCGGGGCACAGGTTGCTTACAGGGCCGGTCAATGAGCCTTGTACCGCTACAGCCTTCCTCGCATCGGGGACGGTGTTGATGATATTTTTGCTCTTCATGATCTGGCGCACTCCCATGGAGATGGCCTGTTTGGGAACATCGTCGAAGGAGGGGAACCACCCTTCACCGAGCTGCTGCTTTCTGCAAGCCTCGTCAAGGGTGACGACACTGAAAGGTTTCTCCGTGTCGAAATCTGCCGGGGGATCATTGAAGGCGAGGTGTCCGTTCTCTCCTATTCCCACAAATGCCACATCAACTTGCTTGTCAGCCATGAGGGCCTCGAGCCGGGCAAGCTCTGCATTGAGGTCCTGTGCATCCCCTTCGATGTAGTGGAACTCCTTCAGGTTGCCCACCTTCTCGACAAAACGTTCCTTGAGGTACTTCCTGAAGCTTGCAGGGTGGGTTACCGGCACTCCGATATACTCATCAAGGTGGAAGGCCTCGACCTTGGACCAGTCAATCTTTTCCTGGAGCAGGGCCTGAAGCATGTCGAACTGGCTTGCACCTGTCGCTACGATGATGGTTGCAAACCCTTTCTCCCTGATGGCCTCATTGATAAAGGCGGCACCTTTAGCGGCAGCCAGTGTTCCTAGCTCCACTTTGTTCTTACTGATAGATAGATTCATAGTATGTATTCTCCTTACTCTAGATAGTTCTTATTTCTGAAACAACGTATGGTTTCCCAATACTGTTCGTTTCACCGAGAGCTTCCCCTCTCCTTTCCTATAGGAAAAGAGGGTGAAGTCAGCCTCTGTGCCAACCTTCGGAAGGCCGGTCCAGACACTCATTCCAAACAGGGCACGGGGATTGGCAGTGGCACAAGCCACAGCTTGGGCAAGCGAAAATCCGGTGACTTCGCTCAGGTGTGCAACACAGGTGTCCAGCAGCAACGAAGCTCCGGCCAGGCTCTTTGTCCCTGCCAATCCCATATGCCCATCTTCAAACACTTCAACTTCCATCTCCCCCCATTGGTATATTCCAGGCGGGGAGCCTGCCAAGGCCGCGGCATCGCTTATCAGCAGGATCCTGTCCTTGCCCTTTGCCTTGGTAAAGGTGTCAAGCACATACGGGGGCAGATGAAAGCCGTCAGCGATGATGCTTGCACTCAAGCGATCGTCGCTGAGCTGTTTCCACAGGAAGTTCTCAAGGCGTGGAAGCATGGGGGCGCTTCCGTTGCCCAGGTGGGTGGAGAGCCGCGCTCCGGCATCGACGGCCCTAGCGATCATGGATGGGGCGACATTGGTGTGCCCGATGCCCACCACGACCCCTGTAGCGGAGACCTTGCGGATAAACTCCAGGGCAGCCTCATCCTCGGGTGAGACGGTGACGATGCGGATCAGCCCTTCGGCCGCCTCCTGCCACCTGAGGAACTCCTCATAGTCACACCCTCGGATATGAGTGGGGTCATGGACACCCCTTGCCCCCTCCTCGGGGGAGATGAACGGACCTTCGATATGGATGCCCACAAGGGCCTTGGCAACCATATCGTGGGTCTTCCTGGCCTCTACGATAGCCCTGATACTCCTGAGCATCTGGCTCTCACCATTGGTTATGATGGTGGCCAGGTGCTGCGTCGTCCCGCTTTTTGCAATATGGCCGACCAGGTCCAGGATCTCATCGGAGGAGAGGTCCGAGGAGTAATCCTTGCCTGCATACCCGTTGATCTGGATATCCAGGAACCCTGGGCCTATGTAGTCCAATGAGCCCTCTGCCCCGACACTGCTTTGCTTTACAGATACAATCATACCGTCTTCCACTACCAATTCCACCGGGGAATTGGAAAAGACCGACTTTGCAATAATTTTCTCTTTCACCAACAAACTCCTATCCTAACATTCTATTAGGCAACCAAAGGGACAATTGTGGGAAGGCTATCAGGATGATCAATAGTATTATCATCGTAGTATAGAAGGGTAACAGCATCTTTACCGATTTTTCAATCTTAAGATCTGCAATAGCACAACCGACAAACAGCGAGGTCCCTACCGGGGGGGTACACAATCCCAGACCAAGGTTAAGGATCATGATGATTCCAAAGTGAATCGGGTCTATGCCAATGCTCACAGCAACTGGCAAGAGAATCGGGGTAAGCAAGAGGATCAGAACTCCCATATCCATCACCAAACCTAACACAAGCATCAGAACGTTGATGGAGATAAGGATGATGAAGGGATTGTCTGAAATGGACAAGAAGAAGTTGGTTACCATGAGGGGGATTCTCATATATGCCAAGAGGAAGCCGAATGCAGAGGATGCGGCTATGATGGCTATGATCATCAGCAGCATGTTCGTGGTATTCACAAATATCTTGTACAGTTTCTTGAACGTCATATTCTTATAGATGAAGAAGGTGATGAACAGGGCATAGGCCGATGCGATGGCAGCACTCTCGGTAGGAGTGAAGATTCCCATCACTATGCCTCCGATGATGATGACTATCATGAACAGGCCGAGTACTGCATCCTTTGCAACGAACAGCCCTTCCTTAAGAGTATACTTTCTTCCCTTGGGATAGTTTCTCTTCACAGAGATTATATACGTCGTAATCATCAGGCCAATGCCCAACATGATGCCAGGGATATACCCAGCGACGAACAGCTTGCCTATGGAGAGCCCTCCTGCAGCCAATGAGTAGTATATCATGTTCTGCGAGGGAGGGATGATGACCCCCTGGACTGAAGAGGTTACTGTTACGGCAACACTGAAGTCCTTGTCGTATCCTTCGGCCTCCATTGCAGGAATAAGGAAGGAACCGATTGAAGAGACGTCCGCCACAGAAGAGCCGGAAATGCCTCCAAAGAACATACTGGCCACCACATTGACCATAGCCGTACCGCCTCGAATCCTTCCAACAAGCACATTCGCCAATTCCATCAGCTTAGTGCTGATGTCTCCTTCGATCATGATCTGGGCCGCCAGTATGAAAAAGGGAACAGCAAGGAACGTAAAGCTATTCAAGCCATTTACCATCTTCTGGAAAATGAACAGCATTGGTATCTGTAGATACAACGCAGTTAGAATAGAGGATATTGCAAGTGAGAATGCTATGGGAATCCTCAGGATCATAAGAAGCGTCAAGCTTCCGAACAATAGTAGAACACCAAAATTATTCATGGCTTTGCTTCTCCTTTGTAAAGATTGCGATCAAGTTGACGAGCGAGAAGAGACTCATCAGGAGCCCTCCCACAAGAGCTGGAGCATATAGTACCGCTCTGGATATTCCTGTTGCAGGCATGCTGTTGGTCATACCGATCTTGATCATGGGAAATGAGTAGAAGGTCATCATGAGGGCGAAAACTAGCAAGAGCGTATTTCTGCCGATGTCCAATACTTTCTTTCCTTTTGTTCCGAGACGGTCGTAGAGGAATTCCAAAGAGATATGGGTATTGTTACGAATTCCAATGGCCATGGCTACATAGCCAAACCAGACGAGGGCAAACAGGGTTATCTCTTCAGACCAAGAGGTGGGTTTGTTGAACACATACCGCAATACCACTTGGAATACTGTGAGTGCAAGCATGATCACCAAGGAGGTCACAGAGAAGACTTCCATGAAACGATCAAGTATCCTTAATAATTTTTTCATACACAACCTTGCTGAATCAGCAGGATAGACATGAAATTGGGAGGCTTTTCAGCCCCCCAATTCTCAAAACCTTGGATTTACAGAGCTCTGATCTTAGCGATGATCTCTGCGAACTGGGGATACTCTTTGTAGATGGGTGCTACTGCATCCTGGAATGGTTTGGTATCAACTTCATAGACCTTGCAACCTGCTGCCTCAACAAGAACGCGGAACTCGTCCTGCTTCTCGTTCATTGCAACACGCTGGAAAGCGGTAGCCTCAGCAGCTGCTTCACGCACTGCAGTCTGCTGTGCAGCGGAGAGCTTCTTCCAGCTCTTCTGACTCATGATGATCATGGCAGGAGGGGAGAGGTGTCCGTCAAGGCTGAAATGCTTGGCTACTTCGTAGTGGCCGCTGGTGTAGTAACTGACAAAGTCATTCTCGGCTCCATCGATGACACCAGTCTGCATGCCGGTATAGACCTCACCATAATCCATGGGGGTTGCCACGGCACCAAGGTAGTTGACCATGTCGATCGAAATCTTGGCAGGCTGGACACGAATCTTCTGTCCTTTCAGGTCTGCAAGAGCGGTGACAGGCTTCTTTGTGGTGTAGAAGTTGCGGGAACCGGCTTCCAGATACCCGAAGCTGATCAGGTTATAGGCAGGGAATTTGTCCAGGACCTCTTTGCCGATGGGACCATCGAGGATCTCATACTTGGTCACCTGGTCGGCGAAGATGTAAGGCAGGGTGAATACGCCGAGTTCCTTGACAGTCTGGGCCAGGGTGACGGAGTTTACCCGTGCCATGTCCAGGATACCTGCAGAGACCTGCTCGATGTTTTCAGTTTCCTGTCCAAGCTGGGCGCTTGCATAGACCTGCACCTCTACAGCACCGTTGGTCTTCTCTTTGACCAAGTCGGCAAACTTGTACATTGCAATGGTCACAGGGTTGTTTTCAGGCTGGTTTTCAGCGAGGCGCAGCGTGATCGGCTTTACAGCACCTTTGACTTCGGTCTGACCGGCAGCGGTCACGCCGAACAAGACGACAGACAGTAATAGAACCACTAAGATTTTTTTCATTAGATTCTCCTTATCGTCAGTATAGGGGCGGAATCTTTTCCTGTCAATGAATATTTATCATAGTAGGTTATTAATTAATAACAGTATGCAGTGAAACCAGTTAAAAATCAATGTATTGGTCAATTATCGATATGTAATACAAATAACGAACATAGTGTGTTTATTAATGGTTACCACCGTGCGGCTAGGTACGGTCCGATGGATTGTGAGAAGAGCGTGCTCACCATTCCCATCGCTTCGCTATGGGCAGAGTACTGCAGGTTGACCACCGAAGGAGCCTTGACGGCAAAGGGCTGCAGGACCTCACTCAAGAAAAGGAAGATGGTATCTGCAGTCGCTGCATCCACGAAGGGACTGAGGATGTAGATGATGTCGGGAAAGAAGGTGAGGTGAAGGTTTCTGATGACCTGGGATATGATGGTATGGATCTCAGAGAGCTTTTCCTCTGTGATGAATCCGTTGCGGATGTTCCTCTGGATGGATTGTTCGTCTATGTGCCCGGTCCAATCATAGGCTTCCATGAATTTGGGAACGGATGCAAGGCTCTCTATGGTCTGTGTCGTCCCGTTGCCGAAGGGTACCATCCAGTGGCCTATCTCGCCGAACAGTCCTCCCCCTGACTGCAGCAGTGCTCCGTTTGACGCATAGGAGATGGCGATTCCATACCCCCAGTGCAGGAGCAGGGAGCTCTTGGTACACGCCTCAGGCTCTGCAAGGAGGCGGTAGTTGAGGATGGCATCAATATTTCGTTCAAAGAGCACGCTGCCTTCTGTAAAGCCGGTGATGCTCTCAAACCTCAGGTTCCTCATCTGGGGAAACCGCGTCACCATGCGCCAGAGGTTGGCCTCCTTGTCGATGAGGCCGGGGACGGCTATGCCGTAGCCAAGCAGATGGGTTCCCTCCGGAACCTTTGCCGAGCACTCCTGGATGAGGCCATTCAGGATGAGGACCATATCGGATGCAGTGAGGTTTTTGTCAAGTTTGAGAATCTGCTCCTCAACGACCTCCCCTCCAAAGTTTGCAATGGTGGTGATCAGGGACATGGACATGATGGAGAACGATATGACCCAGAACCTGTTGGCCTTGATGGAGAGGTACCATTCTGGCCTGCCACGCCCTGCATTCGCCCGTACGCTGAGCTCGTCCACCAGGTTATCCTCGATCATCTCACCGATGGACATCGAGACGGTGGAGGGGCGCATTGCCAGGGCGTCTATAATCATTTTCCGGGAGGCTGTCCCGTGTTCAGCGATATACTGCAGGATGAGGATCTTGACCCTATCCTTTTCTCTGGTGCAGGCCTGGAGCAGGGTACGATAGTCGATCACGGTTTTTCGGTTTGGCTGGTATGTAGTGGGCATGTAGGCATTATATGCATAGAATCACCTGATTGAAAAGGAAAGAGAGAAATCCTTGAGCCCGATATAGGCAGGAGAAGGGGTCATTCCGCTTTACCTCGTCTTATGGAGGCGGTACACTAAGGCCAGCAATTGATGGAGGTAATGCGAATTGGACCACACTACAACAATTCTCTCCCGTCTTCGCTGTATCCCGATGGCCAAGGCCTTCACCCCGGAACAAGCCCCTTCGTTGGCTGCCGCCCTCAGGGCGAGCGGCCTGAAGGTGCTCAACATATCCCAGCAAATAGAGCAGGGCGCCCTCCTGCTGCGCACATTCAGCCGCGACTACCCCGACATATTGGTAGGGGCGGGGAATGTGCAGACCCTGGAGCAAGCGCACAAGGCGATAGAGGCGGGCTCTCAGTTCATCCTCTCCCCCCTCTTTGATAGGGAGATGATCAAGCTCGCCAAGAGAAGGAAGGTCTCCATCTTCCCGGTCACCACCGAAGGGGCGAAGTGCAGGAGGATGAACCTCGATGTCATCGGCTTCTATCCTGTGGATGAGCTCGGGGGCTTGCCGGCCATCGACAAGATTGCCGAATCCTTCAAGCTCAAGGTCATCGTAGCGGGGGGCATCACCGAGCAGGATATGCCCACCTTCCTGGACAACCCCAATGTCCTGGCCATGACAGGCAGCTGGATGTTTGCCAAGGAGGACGTTGCCTCCAACAACTGGAAGGCGATCACCGAAAGCCTGAAGAGGGCCAGGAAGTGGGTGGTCGGGTAGGGAGCAAAGCCAAGGCGTACAACAAGTACAAGGCCTGCTTCAGAAATGAAGCAAGACCGTTCATGGAGGATGTTCAGCCATGAGAGGGGTCTTGTGTGTGAACCAGAAGAACTTTTCACTTGTACTAAGTTTTTACCATGAAATAGTAAAACTTGACTTCTTTATAAATCAAGTGCATTATTCACCTGTACATATCATCTGAGGCAACCGATGCTGCACCCCTATTGAGCTGATGAAGGTTTCATTGTACTTGTCCCTCTTTCGAGATCACGGACGTTATTCTTTTTCTGAACTTTATTGTATGTCGTAACTCTTTTTTAGGGTGCTTTTCCGTTTTATACAGGAAGGAACACTTTGAGTAGGGTCTCTTGTTGTAGGGACAAGAAAGGATGTGAGAAGAAGCAAGGTAGCGGTGGCGATATGAGTGCCCGTCAGGGCACCTGAACATAAGAAGGAGGTTACCATGGTCATACAGTATGAAGGAAGCTATAGCTTTCAGATGCAACAGATGCTTACCTCTCTTTCCCAGGACAGTGTTTCTGAGTTTGTGATCGCCTTTCTGCAAAGGCATCAGATACGTTTCAGGCAGAACCCATCACATGACATCTTCTACTTAGGCCATCGTGATGAACCGGTGATCAGGTGTTCCCTGGACGAAGTGGACAACCTTGAGGATATGAATCTGCTCTACCAGCTGGAGTGGGAGCACAACCCCCTGTCCTGCATCAGCAGCTCCATCAAAGAGGATGATCAGTTCAGTGTCTTCCTGCAACTCAAGATGCTTCAGAAGTATCCGAACCTTAACTTTGTTTTCAGCAGGAACAGGAAGGACCCCAGGGAACTGCAGGACCTGTTCATAGGGGAGGCTGTGCTGCTGATATAGGTTCAACACAGATTATTCTCACAGGGAAAAGGGTATTTGAAAACGGACAAATAAAATTAAGTAACTTAATACAGGTGAAAAAGAAGACAATTGGAAAAAGAAAAATAAGAAACAAATAAGAAAAAAATAAGATCAAAGAGATGGGAGGATAGCTGATCAAAGCTATCCTCTCAACTCTTTAGAACACTCGAATGATATTCCCTCTAATAATCTTGGGATTTTCCTGACCTTTTCTTGTTTGATATAGAGAGGCTGAGGAAGTAGGATTGCTATGTATAGCAGAAACTATAAAACATAAAATATGGCTTACAGCATAGCTAATAAGCCTCTAACTACAAGTGTGATATACTCCAGCTGTATGCAAGAAGGAGATGCTCTATGGATATGTTCGATCGTGGCTTTGGTTCGTTGTTGGGTCTTTTCGTAGGTGATGCCTTTGGTGCCCAGACTGAGTTTGATACAGAGGCAAAGCTGAAAGAGGAGTATCCCGATGGAATCCTTGAGATGACTGACAGGGACCGCTGGATAGGTGAGGCGGGTATGATCACCGATGACAGCGAGATGGCCATCATGCTGGCGACCAGCCTTATCGAGTGCAGGGGCTTTGTACAAAAGGATGTACGGAGGCAGTACATCAAGTGGCTTGATACACTGCCCTCTGACTTGGGGACCACCATTCTCAAAGCCCTAAGGGAAGGGGAGCAGAGCCCTGAAAGCCAGGCAAATGGCGCCTTGATGCGAATGGCTCCCCTTGCACTCTTCGGTGTAAACTTGGATATCGAGCAACTCATTGAGATCTCCGATGGGGATTGTGCCATCACACACATTCATACTGTTTGCAGGGATGCAAATCGTCTCTGGGCTCTGGCTATCGCCAAGGCAGTGCGTGATGGGGGTACGAAGGAGGAAATCTACTCCTACCTGTGTGAACAGGCGCCCAAGTATACACAAGCCACCGGTTTGCTCAGCGCCCTCCACGATGCCAGGACCAGGGAGCCCGAATATTGTGATGCTCCGAACCAGGGATGGGTATTGATAGCCCTTCAGCAGTCCTTATACACTTTGCTTCACAGCAATACCATAGAAGAGGGCATCAGGGCCATCACGATGCGCGGTGGAGATGCTGACACCAATGCAGCTATCTATGGCATGTTGGTAGGCGCCATTGAAGGAGCCAAGGCAATCCCTGATCGTTGGATCAAGGCCCTCAGGTGCACCCGATGCCTTGAAGACCTCCTCGGTGAAGATTCCCGTGATATGGAAGCTCTAGCTAGAAAGCTAACAGAGGGGTTGCTTGCAGAGGAGTAGGGCTTATTGGCCAAGAATAAAGCCCTATCTAATAAAAGAATAGGGCTTTTCTGTTTTCTTAGTATCGCTTACAGCTATTTATCAGAGTTTGACATGGAACTAAAAACCTGATAAAATAGTGTCTGTGAGCATAGGTGTATGCCAGCCCTACATGTAGGCTATAAATTGTAGGGTTTCATCCAAAGGTTCCTCTCTAAGCAGAGAAGGCGACCACCCTTACCAACATAGTACCGTGTTTTAACCCCTATATAATAGGGATGGCTTTCTCCTGCCTAAAATGTGGATCGGAATAGAAAGGCAGGTGATAACAAACCTTGCTCAGGACGGTGTCACCTCCTTTGTTATTGCCTTCCTGGAAAAGCATGGGATCGCCTATGAGCAAATAGAGGACTATGGCATCTTTAGTCTGGATCATCTTGATGAGCCGGTGGTCAAGTGTTCCTTGGCTGAAGTGGCCAACCTTGATGATATGAATCTGCTCTACCACTTGGAATGGGACCATTTCCCCCTGTCCTTTGGCAGTAATGGTGCAATGGATACCGACAATGGGTTTGGTGTAGTCATGCAGCTCAAGCTGCTGCAGAAGTATCCCAATCTTAATTTTGTGGCCATCAGCTAAAGGATGTCCTTTGCTGCGTTACCCAAGATAGTATTACCGAGTTTGTCCAAACATACCTGAAAGAACATGGGATTCCCTTCCAGCAAGACTCCAACAAGAATATCTATAACCTGGGCTATGGTGATGCCCCATGGGATGGGGGCCCATCTTCAGGACAATGAGGATTATTGGAGGTGATGATAGGTGTGGGGTTTTCTTGCAGCTGAAGATGCTTGCACGGTATGCAGGACTCAACTTCTTTAGCAGAAACGAAGAGAAGGGGTGCCCTGGTGTCAGAGCCCTGCTCAAGAGCAAAGCCAACTAGGAAGCACTACAGGAAAATGTGCTCTATGCCCTTGGCCTTGATGCTGTGGGCTCGGATAAGATCGTCTGTTTTGAAAATGGGTATGGTTCGTGGGCTTTTGACAAGGCCCTTTGTCAGCTCAGCAAGGATACCAAGTTGGACTTTTCTTCCCAAATGGGAGGGAGTTCAGGCGTCTCCTACCTTAAGCAGTACACCTGCTGTGCCAATATCAGCGTAGGCTACCACAACCAACACACAAAAAGCGAGTATATCGACCTTGAGGCAGTAGAGAGAAGCGAGGCCTTTGTAGGTAGTGTTATCAGTGGAGTGAGGGGGAAGTATGGGTGGTGAGGGCCCTTTTAAGGCAAATAATTATTGCTATTAGCTAGATATACGATATCATAGTTGTAATGAAGCAAAGGGAGGATAGTATCAATGAGAGAATTAGAGTATACCAAAACCTGTATGTATGAATATTTGGAAGAAGTCCTGGAATACTATAGAAAAGCAGCAGATGCTTCATTTGGAGAGTGGCCTGATAGAGAGATTGGATGGTCGCCCTTTACCAAGAATGCTAATTTTTATGAAAGAGTGAAACAGTGGTTTGCAGCGAGAGATATTACCCTCATTCGAGGGCAAAATACCAACCGCTACCTTAGTACCTTTATCTTGGCAGCAGAGTTTCCTCCTACCCTCGGGTACAGCAGACTGGTTGCAGAACTCGTAAGTAAATGTGGATGGCTTTCTCTTTATCGGTCACCTCAAACCTTTCTCGATAAGTATATTGAGTCGGTAGCCATTGACACCTATACAATAGCCCAAAGACAATCTCTGGTGATAGGATCAGAAGGCTATTTTGCTTTTCTTGAGCTAGTGACCATCCTTGCATCAATCCGCTATCTCCTTGGCACCTCAGACAACCTAGAAGAAATCTGTGTTAAAGTAGCAATTGAGTATGAAAGGGACATAGAGCTCGTACAAAGAATTGCTTCTGCTTATCATGATAGCCTTATCCCACCAGTGAATGATGCACATTCAATACCTGTTCCACAATTCTCTTTCCAGCTCAAGCAGGATGGGATATGGAAGCTTGTCATCAAGCATAATTTACATAAAAGTACACGAATCCAGACGCCAAGTTCTGTAGAACTAAGCCGGTTTTCTATTGGTTCCCTCTCTTGTATTGCTGGGGAAGGGATGTTACAAATCAATACATCCTCTGATTCAGTTCAGCTTGAAGCTTTGGACAACCACATTGATCTGGACTGTGGGATACTAAAAGATCATTTTTTTATTACCAAAAGGAATGAAAGCTTAAAGAACATACAGTTTCTCTTGTCTGTAACTGACAAGAAAACACATATGTTTTCTCTTAATATCGGAGGAATTCAACGACAAGACAACTTCTTGCTGTTTGATATGCAGGGAAACGAGCTTGTAACCAAGTCTAGGCTCTTTAAACGAGGACAACCTCTGATGGTTGTTCCCCTAAATCCACAGATTGGCCAAGCTCTAATTGAAAGCTCTTCTTTCAGACGCCTGATGCTTCCGGAAACTCTCCCTATTTTTGTTTTGGAAGGTAATCCTGAAAAGGTCGAAATTGATGGAGTTCTCCTACATTTTTGTGAAACACCCTTTTCTATCCAGCTACGAGATCAAACTCCGTGGGAACAGACCTTCGGTAAGAAGTCCAGGATTCCTTACTATTTCTTCTCGCCTCTGATGCAGATCTCATTGGAAGGTGATCTTGCAGGTAAGGGGGATCCTGCCATCTTGCTTGTAAAGGTTGTAGAAAGGAAAGGGGGGAAACAATACGACCCTGTCAGCACAAGATATGAAGACAACCGCATCATTCCGACTCCCAGGCTTCCCTCGCCTGGAATGTACAAACTCATTGTAAAGTTCGGCAATGATGTGCAGAGGGAGCAGTTTTTTCGCCTGCTTCCCATACGAAATATCCGGCTACTTGGTGAAAAGCATATGCAGATAAAACTCTATGCACACGTAGCATCATTTGAGCTCCTTGGTGACCAACAGTGCAGCAAGTCAGTCACTAAAGACCTGGTTGATTTGCAATTCAACGAGTATGGCACCCATCAGATAGATGCAAAGTTTGTCTATAATAAGGGGAATATACAGATTGTTTCAGTTATAAAATTCTTCTTTAAAGCACAACAAGAGGTCGTTGGGTACTTCTCAAAAGAGCTGTTTGGCACTAAAAATGAAGGGCTTTCCCTGCAGAGGGACTTTCTTCCTAACTCTTATTTTGAGTTTAGGAAAAACAGTCTGCGTGATCCTGCGCAGCGCTATACCATATCAGCCTACATGGAGGGAGATTCCCAGCATGGCCTTTTCCCTAGACTTGAGAAGGTGAATGTTGCTGGAAATGATAAGGTTCCCTTATTTCCTCTAGTGAACTCTATGAAGAAGCATGGCTATTCGCGGTTACTGCTTTTGGTCCATTGTGGTGGTAAGGAGCTTTTTCGTGCAACCTTTACCAATTCCCTCACTACTATCATAGACCTCTATATAGAGTGGGAGAAAGGCTACTACCATGAGCTTTTGGTTTTGCCCATCTATTCCCTTGACCCTTTTACCGTGACAGATCTTACATCCATACCGGACAACTCCATCGTCTATGGAAGGACCCTTGGTGCTGAGGGGAACATCCAGTATGCAACGAATGGCCTATGCATCCCTCCTACAAAAGAAAGTGTGGATCCTTTCCATAGGTTGCTAGATTCCTTTACAACAGACATTCCAGAAGAAACTGCATGGAATATTTTACTCTCCATACTCACTTCCCCGGCTCTTTCCTACTCACTTATAGCATGGTATACAAAGGCAAGCAGATGGGCCCACCCCTATGATATTCCAGCCTTTGCTTATTTGCTGGATAGGTTTCCTATACTTGCAGCTTGGTCGGATTTGGCACGGAATCCTAATAATAGGGACGAACCCTTTGCACTTATCACTAACGAAGGAAAGTTCTTGCACTCGATTGGTAAGTATTTAGTACCCAACGGGCTAAATCTAGCGTCAAACCCCCGTTACTCTCCAGAGCTTATGACCTTGGGAGATATAGAGGTTTTGGAACATATGAATTTGCTACCTTCCCATGATGAGTCGGCAAAATCTTTGATACGACTGAGCTATTTTTGTGCAATACCGTTTGTAACTGGGAGCAAACCAGTCCTCTCATGGCTTACTCTTTTCTGGTTTCAATCCTATTGTGAAAAGCACAATCTACGAGAAGCATACATCCAATTCACACAGTCATTTCTTAACACCCCTCACGCGGTTACAGTGGTATCGGGTGAGTATACCAGGGTAATGCCTAGGTATATTATTGACAGTCTTCATGAGCAAAACATTCGGAACATGGTTGTCGCAGAGCAAAGTCACTACCTTATACCCATGTTCACGAAGATCCCCGGTCTTTTTGATTTCCTTGCGTGCCTTGAGTCCAGTTCTTTTACGAGTGGTTTGACCTCTATCATTGAAATTGCCCCATTATGGTATGCAAAACCCTATTTGGAAGGGTCCAGTTCATCATCAAAATGGAAGTTCATCATCTTCCTTTCGCTTACAGTTGTTTGCACCCAACTGGACAAACAAGAATTGTTACAAAAATTGCATGGACTTTGGAAATTTACCCCAATGCAATATACCTATCTAGTTCAGTGGGTAAACACAAATCAATCTACAGCATGGATCTATAATGCATATTATGAGTATTGGATGAAACTAATTTGGGGGGGATTACATGTTTGATGCATATAAAACTGAGCAGGAAATAAAGCAGAATGTAGTGGACTTCCTCCTTGATTGGAAGAATGTACGTGATCTTGATGTTCGAAAGAAATTGACCTCACTTTGGACATCCGATACCCCTGCAGAGGGCTCTCTGCTGTCAGAACTCCTGGTAGAGAATAATTTTTCCTATGTGTTTGGTGAAAAAAATGCTACTACGGAGAACCTCGCCCCTCCCGCATTCCAAGGGTTCATTGAGCATCTCTCCTTTAGAGAAAACATCTTAGCCAATTGGAAACTACCTAAACTACCTAATGGAAATAAGTGCTTTGGAGGGAGGACAGGCTTGCAGGAAGATTTTCTGAATGTTATGAGCGACAACCACTTCAAAGCCACGACTCCGCTATTCAAACATCAGGTTCAGGCGATAAGGACGGCTCTTGCAGGGAAGGATTTCATTTTATCCTCCGGGACAGGATCAGGAAAAACTGAGGCTTTCTTGCTTCCGACGTTAGCCAAGCTTTTCAATGAATCCGATGAGGAGCGGAAACAAAGTGGTGTCCGAGTACTGATAATCTACCCCATGAATGCCCTCATCAATAGTCAGGTCACCAGGCTCCAATCACTTATAGGGGCTCAAGACCCCAACCGGGTTCCTATTCGATTTGCGCTATATAACAGTAAGTTGAAGGAGTCACAATCTCGAGCTAATGCATACATGAATGACACCCCTGATTACTGTCACTGGCCTGATGTGCAGAGTATGAATCGGGATGAATTACGAACTGACCCACCTCATATCTTGGTAACCAACTACTCCATGCTTGAGTATGCCCTGATCAGACCCAAAGACCTTCCCTTGTTTTATCCTGAGCGGCAAAAACTCCATACCATCATCTTGGATGAGGCACATACCTACATAGGTGCAATGGCAGCTGAAATAGCTATGCTCATCCGCCGTATTCTTATTGCGTTTGACAAGACAAGCTCGGAGGTACAGTTTTTTGCGACATCAGCTACCTTAGGCGATCCAGAAAAAGACAAGGGATATATCCTCAGGAAATTTGCATCTGACATTTTCTCCAAAGATATCACTATGATCGAGTACATCGATGGACAGCGAATTCTCCCCCTCAAAGGAATAAAGCACAAAAAACCTGTACCAACCGAGGCGTTGCTGGAGATGTTTGGTAAACTTCAAACCATAGAGGATGATGCACCTGAAGAGACAAAGCTTGCGGTGGTAGTGAAGCTATTCCCTGATGTGAAAACTTCTCTCTTCTCTGCCGCACTCTATCAGCTTTTTTCTCGCAATGAAGTTGTGGTCTCTTTGGTGAATGGCCTGGCCAAGGAGCCGCTGACTATTACCAATGTTGCGAAGAAATTGGGCCTTAGCAGTACTAAAGAGGATCTACGCTATGCTTTCCTCTTTGTAAAACACCTCTCTACCATTGAATCTGAAAAATCAGATGACCCTTTGGTGAAGATACGTTTGCACTCTGTTGTAGAAGCTCCTTCAGGGGTGATGGTCTGTCCTCGGTGCAATACGTTTTATGGATCCTACCAAGAACACTGCACGAACGCAGAATGCAACGAAGAGCCTTTAAGGGAGTTGGTAATCTGCAAGCAGTGTGGGGCATCCTACCTGTGTCTGCTAAAATCTGCAGAGGGAAAAGTGGAGAGGATCAACTGGCGGGGCAAAACCGACATGTCAAAACTTGAGGTTACGACCCTTGCCGGTGGTAATGCCAAGACCTTGCAGTGTCTTTCCTGTAGTTCCAAGGATACTTCCTTTGGTGATGACATTACGGATGAGGATCTTCTGGCTCAAGATAAGGAAATTACAGACCCAGAAGTGGTCCTGTACAAAAGAAGCTATTTTTCCCCCCTTTCTGTGAGCATAGAAGTAATCCAAAAGATAGTCATCGATACGCTGTTCTCTAACCTTGATCCCCATCCAGGCAATGGCCCCGATAGGTGGTTGCCTGGGGAGGGCCGAAGACTGCTGACGTTCTCCGATAGTCGCAAAGGGGCTGCCAATCTACCTTCTGCGCTGGATTGGCTGCATGAACTCTATCTGGGTAATCGCCTGATCTTTGAAGCTTGTAGCAACGCTATCGAAGGATCAAACGCAACCCCTGAGAATTTTTTTGCCGGATTTTCAGAAGTGGGAAAAAGTTGGCGCCTTGTGTATAAGAAAGAGAGCCAGTTTATAGAACAGCTTGTTGCTCTCTTACCAACAATAACTGAGGAGACCCTTATACAGGCTATTGATAATGCTTTGGCCATAGATTCTCATGCTTTACATTTTTTCCCTGGTGCATATGAGAAATCCCACCTTGTCCAGGATATTCTCAACAGCATCATCCCAAATTCTGTTGAGAAAGTCACATTTCCTACGGTGATAGAAACTCTTGCCAATCTTCCCCAATTGAAGGAGATGGTTGGTATTTTTGACCAGATAGAACGGGAGAACAGCTGGCAGGAATCTTCGACTAGACAGAAAATTGCTTACTGGATTTTATCGCGATCCCTTGGGATCATCTCCTCTTCGCGTTATCTGCCTGAAAATGCAGGGCTTTGTTTTCTATCTTTTCCTATACCCCCAACCTTTATCAGCTGCCTCCAGCAAGAGGAAGCGTTTAAAATATACTCCACCGATGAGGTGGAAAGAATCGTTCAGGCAATGCTATGTCGTATGCGTGATACCGGCACAATCTTTGTCGACTATCCTAATGCAAGCAATAATGGTCTTGCTGATCCTTTAGCTGATGCAGCAAGTTATTGCTTTCAAAGCATTGTCATTAACAAGTATATGGTTCTTGAACATACTATGGTGCCCAAAGATTCAAGCTTCATCACCAACTGGTACAATCTGAACATCGATAGGGACACAGCTGGAATTCAAATTATCAAGAAAAGCTTGGGGGATGACTCCATCTCCTTGAACAAGACGCGGAATATGCTTGCTACCGCTTGGTCCCATATGATCGGGGAGTTAGGCTTTCTGCAGGAACACCCCCAGTATAAAGGAGCGTATGCACTGGATATTCGCAAGGCGAGCCTTTCGCTTGCTCCTAGTGTATATCGCTGCCAGGAGTGTGGAAGGTTTTCACCTCACCACATCAATGGCATGTGTCTCACGCCCTCTTGTAAGGGAAGTGTTGCGTTGATGGCAGAGGAGGAGGTGCAAAGTCTGTATGGGCATAACCGTTCGAAAAACTTCCCTCAGCTTGGGATGCGGACAGTAGAGCATACGGCTCAACTTGATCTTTCCCAGTTGACCACAAATGAGAAGAAATTTACAAATGGAGAAATAAACCTGTTGAGTTCCAGCACAACTATGGAGTTGGGCATCGATATCGGTGGTCTTACTTCAATACTGCTGACCAACTGCCCTCCAGGGCCAAGCAACTACCTGCAGAGGGCTGGACGGGCAGGGCGTCGATCTGACCGGGTCGCCTACGTCCTTACCTGTGCGAGAAAAGTCCCCTTGGATCACTACTTCTTCCTACATCCTGACCTGTTCTTTACTCGCAAGCCCCATGACCCGTATGTATCACTGAATAGTGAGAAAGTCGTGAAACGTCATCTTAATTCTTACGTGCTTCGTGAGTTCTTTACCCATCTTGAAAAGAATATTCCTGAATTACAAGGAACTTTTGGAGGAAATCCTCTTGCTTCCTACGGTACTGTCATGACTTTTTTTGGGTATGAACAAACAAAACTTCTTACAAGGCCTGTTATCGACCATTTGTTAGAGTGGTTGGACAGCGATCCTCCGCTTCTACAGTTGGCTCGGCTTCTAGAAAATACAAATTTATTATTTACCTACAACAAGGCATCCTTGTTGCTTGATTTGAAGAAATTCTTTGCAGAAAAGAAGGAGATGGTAAATACCTATATTCATGAACTTGATCGGGAGATTTTTACTACACAAAATACCAGGCGCAAAACGGTCCTTGCATATTATAGGAAGGATTTTTTAGAAAAAGATTTGGTGCGATTCTTGATAGATTCTTCGCTGTTGCCCAAATATGGATTTCCTGTTGATGTGGTCGCCCTTAATACACAGAATGATAAATCTAGGCTTCCAGACCCTAATGCTGTAACAACAAATACAAGAAAGAATCAATTTAGGTTAGAGCGTGGTAGTGATGTTGCTATTTCGGAGTATGCACCAGGGGCGAGTGTTGTTGCGGGTAAACGGCTACTCATCTCAAGAGGTATCTCCCTGGATTCACGATTTGGTGGGGAATCGTTTTCCACTGATAATAATCTAGAACGACTAGGCTATGTAATTTGCAAAAAATGTGGGCATTTTTATATACTACCACCCTCTTCAAGAGAAATGCCTTGTCCTGTATGCAGTACAACGATTCGGTACTACGCCTCTATAGATGAGGAGGATATTACGAAAAACGTAGATAATATTCCTCGCTATGCAATTCTTCCCAAGGGTTTTCGAGTTGACTACTCTGAGAAACAGCCATTTGCGCCTAATAAGATAGAGTGGAGCAGAGCTTCATCAAGAATTTTTCCAGAGTTGCAAACGAATCTTTCATCCTTCAATCAGGTTATTCCTGATTTGATGAGTATTGCATCCTCTCCTTCAGCAACATTCTATGCAGTTAACCAAGGTCCGGGAGATTGTGGATATGCTATTTGCTACAGCTGTGGACGAGCGGAAGCTCAAATAGAATTTGAAGCTGGGAGGAATCCCTTGTTGAACCATACGAGGTTGTATTCTGATCAGATTTGTAAGGGAAATGTTTCTCATTACCAAAATCTAGTGGCTCGGTTTGTCACTGATGCTATACAAATCCGATTCAAGGGAGAGGCAGTACCGGTTCTTGATAGCATAGAAGATGCACAGGTGTTCATGAAGACCTTTGGACGATGTTTGCTGCTAGCTGCTGCTAAGTACCTAGGCCTTGATGACCGGGAGCTCAAATGTATTGTCCAGAACTATTGGGATCCTCAAACAAGCAAATGGAATAATCTGGAAATTGTGCTGTATGATAATGTGGCAGGTGGGGCAGGGTATGCAGATATGGTCATGGGCCTATTTGGGATTCCTGATTTTTATGATGTCCTGTATGCCACTACAGAGTGCCCTGAACAGTGCAGTGAGGCTTGCCCTGCTTGTTTGATCGCCTATGAAAAGGATGAGAGCGGAAAAGTATGCTATAATCGACATTTGGTGCAGAATTTTTTGAATCGTGATGACATCAAGGCCTTTCTCACTAAGTATGTGGGGACCATCGTGCCCAAGCAAGGGGATGCTATTGTATATAACATTGTCGACGATATCACTTCCATGTTACGGGATAAGGCTAAGGGAAAAATAGAATTTGTTTTCACAGCCCTTCCAGAAGATCAGTTTGCTGTTGTGGGCTCAAAGTTTGGGCAACTTTTGGAATTGGCTAAAGCAGGCATAGAGGTTACTCTCCTCTTTCTTGAAGAGCCTGCAAGGCAGCTACATCGCCAGATGATTGAAACTCTACGCTATGGCTTTGAATATGCGCAAGGCAAGCTCAAGCTCCGGCTCATGGATACTCAAGAAAATACTCACGTAGTTGCCTGTATAGAGAGCGAGAGCCATCGGTTTGCTTATACTAGTTTTGCACTGCCCGAACAAGGGCATATAGCTACTCCATTTTCAGCCTTTCCCTTTGCTAGAAGAGCCTACGAATTGGATGAATCTCCCTGGATTAGGGGTAGTGAGTGGAAACTACCCCCTAATCCTTCAGGGATGTTCTCTTTCAAGACGGAAGAAAAACGAATAGACTCTATTGATGATGTTCATCTTTGGAGCCTTCTTTGCTCAAGATTTTCTCTGAGTTCAATAAAGCCGATCACCAAGGTATGGTACTCTGACCGGTACCTTTTGCGTTTCAGTGAAAATATCTGCTTCCTTATGCTGTTGGAGGATATGCCCCTGGCCTCTCTAGCAGAGATCAATCTTGCAGTACATGGGGATCGTTCGAGTTATTGTGATTTTGCGTTCCAGGAGCGAGATGATCAGAGGACATTCCTGGCTAGACAACTTTTCATGTCGAACCTGCAATCTCCGAACTTGAGGATGTTCATCACTACAGACCAGGCAAAAAGTAATGATCCGGGTCAAGCTCATGATCGGGAGATGTTTATTGAGTTCAACGATGGTTCCAAGGTGAAATTATCCTTTGACTCGGGTATGTCCCTGTTTGCTCCCTTTATTGATAGATATTGGAAGATGAATGAGGTCACCCATAGGGAGATGATGCAGCACTGTCAGCAACAATTGGGTAAGGAACCGAATTATGGTAGTTCGTTAATCTTCAAGTATTCAGATAATGCAGATGAAAAACCCCTGGATGTTCGCTTCAAAGAAGCTTTGGATGGAGGGAGGATCAAGGTGTTGCTGTGAAGAGAGGAAAGGAAGATTTGAGTCCATTACAAAGTCTTTTCTAGCTGGTGAGATGAAAAGCCAAACACAATCATGGCATGGTAAAGGATCAAGATGATAGTTGTCGATAATCAATGCCTAGGGCTTCTGCCACTTTCTTGCGTGTAGGTATTCTCGGGTTCTTGGCATGCTCAATTTGTGAGTATGCCCCTTGGGAGATATCCATGCGACGGGCTACCTCTTCCTGGGTAAGGCAGAGGTACGTACACCATGCTGCGATCAGAGGCACCTCGTCAAGGACATGCATCTTTACAACTGGGTTTGGTATGGTTACCTCTTGATCAGGTTCAGTTCTGGTTAGCAGCTGGTTAAACTCCTCAACTGGTACGAGGTAGTACTGCGTTTTTCCATCAGAGCCAATGATTCTGCTGTACTTAGTATGTACGTTCATCACGTTTCTTTACCTCCAAATACATATAATATAGGTTTAATAGAAGTGTTTATCAATATATTTACTACTGAGAGAGTAAGGGATATGAACAATTGTTAGGAGAGGTGATGTATGGGGCAAGATAAGGAAGACTTGCCTGCTAAGAGCTATACTACTATTTTCCTCAGTTCTATGGCAGTATCTGAACCTATGATACATACCCTCATTTCCTGGTTAGCAAAAGCTGAAGGCCTCCAAGCCCTAGTCCTGTCCGGTTCCCGTACCGGCCTAGTCATTGATGACCTCTCTGACTACGACCTGTATGTCTATAGTGAAGAACCTCTCAGTCTGGAGATCCGCCATGAGATGGCCTCTCTCTTTGCCTCAAGGGCTGAAATCGGCAACAGCTTCTTTGACGAAGGTGATGAACTTTTCCTTGCTGATGGAACAGCTGTCGATATCATGTATCGAAGCTTGGAATGGGCCCAACAGCAGGTAGATTGGGTTTGGAAGACTCATCATGCTTCTGTAGGATATTCCACAGCCTTTATCCATAACCTGAAGACAGCAACAATCCTTCATGATAGTGATGGTAGGTTTGCCCATATCCAGAAGCAGTTGGACACTCCCTATCCCAAGGAGCTAACCAAGGCCATCACAGCAAAGAACTATCCGCTTCTTCGTAGCAAGCTGATGGCTTCCTACTACGAACAAATAGAGCATGCAATGGTTCGCCATGATCTGGTAAGCCAGGCTCACAGGACATCAGCACTGCTGGCAAGCTACTTTGATATCCTGTTTGCCATCAATGCTCAGAATCATCCTGGGGAGAAGAAGCTAGTAACATGGGCAAAGAAAACCTGTAAGCTATTGCCAGAAGCCTTTGAAGGCATGGTTGATCAAGTGGTAGAGCAAATTGGACAGAAAGAGCTTCTGCAGCTTATTGATAGCCTACTTGATGGACTGGATGGCCTTTTAAGGAAGGAAGGGTGGGTATAAAGATACCAACTTGTAGGTTGGTGCTTGGCTTACTTGTTTACCGTACCCTTCCTCTTGGATGTTGATTATTGTACTCAAATGTTTGTTTGTGCCCTAAGCTGAACGATACAAGCAAGGTAGCGTTAGTGTTAGCTCAGTATCTCATTGATATCAATGTGGCTAAAATCAGTAATTATATATGCTTTTTCCTTCATATTTTGCAGTGTTTCTATATCAGCCCCGTTACTCGCTACGGCAATAATTTTTCCAACATTTGCCCTATGTGCACTCAGAATTCCACTTTCTGTATCTTCAAAGACGACACATTCTTCCGCCCGACACCCCAATGTTCCTATCGCATGTAGGAAAATATCAGGAGCAGGTTTGCTTTTTATTGTACCATCATTTGGTACGATGTTCTTTGAATCAAAAAATCTCGACAAAGAAAAAATCTTCTCATATTCGACCATGGATTGCGGTGGAGCACTTGTAGCTATCGCTAATTTGACACTACGCCTGACAAGCTCACTCAGCAAATCTTCGAGTCCAGGAGCCAAAGAGACACTATCCTTCATCTTGTTCAGCACTTTGAAGTATTCTGTGCTTTTTTCGGCACATCTGATTACTCTTTCTTCCTGTTGCAGTAAATCTCCGAAAAGAGCTTCCAGTGTTTCAAGACTGGTCCTTCCATTCAACAGATGATATTCCTCTCTGCTGTAGGGTGTTCCCCTCCATCTTCTTATGCAATTATCCCAGGCTATGAAATTGATTTCACTATCCCAAAAGATTGTCCCGTTGAAGTCAAATATTATTGCTTGTTTAGTCATGTACCAGTTCCTTTATCCAATGCGCGCTCTTTTTGAGGTATCTCTTATTTGTCGTGAAATCGGTATACAAAAGGCCATATCTCTTGTTATACCCGTTTGTCCAAGAGAACAAATCAAACAGGGACCAAATGAAGAATCCCCGTACATCTGTTCCTTCTTGACGCGATTTCAGCACAGCTTCGAGATGGCTTTGTAGGTAAGAAATCCTATCAACATCATCCACTGTCCCATCTTCAAGGTTTTCATGGGCACCAATACCATTTTCTGTTATATACATGACCGGGTTCTTATAGTCGTTCCTTATCCTCGTAAGCATATCGTATAACCCTGCAGGGAAAATGGGCCAATCCCAATCAGTTGTTGGTATGGAAGGATTTTTCTTTCTCTCTCCGATACCCTGCAGTTTGAAACAACTTGTTCCTTTCTCGCCTGTTCCATTATGTACTATCTGACTTGCGCCATCCCAAGGGCGCAAGAAATGACTCGCGTAATAATTGACCCCAAGGAAATCAGTACAACGCATCCCCTTTTCAAGCAATTCATATTCAGACCTGCTTATATGGAACCTATCCTTGCCGTTACCAGAGAGGATTGCATTGATGGTGGCAAGGGTTTTTTCGGTATAACCCCCAAGAAGAGTTGCATCCAAAAGAAAGGCATTAGCCAAGGCGTCTTCCCTTTCTGCAGCCATGGCCGCTCCAGGGGTATGGTCAAGTGGGTATTTTGATTCTAAAATATGCACAATTCCAATCTTCCCACCATAGCCATAGGATTTGTAGAGAGCGGCACATTTGCAGTGGGCAATCATCATGTTGTGAAGAGCCCTTACAGCTTTTTCAACATCATATTGTATATGGGGTGGAAAATGACCAATGATATACTGACCGCAAGCTACTGACCACGGCTCGTTGATTGTGATCCAATGACGCACTTTTGTTCCGAACCTTTCGAAACAGACTTTGGCAAAGGCAAGGAAGTGGTCAATTGTCTTTTCAGCAAGCCAATCCCCCTTATCGAAAAAAATCAAAGGAGTATCGAAGTGATGAAGCGTTACAAAAGGTTCGAGACCATGGTGCAGGCAGCTGTCAATGAGCTTGTCATAAAACTTCAAACCTTCTTCATTGATCTCGTCGTTTTCATTGCATATAACACGTGACCAGGCAATAGAAATCCTGATTGCCTTAAGACCTATGGACTTGGCCATTGCAAAGTCTTGGTCAAACGTGTGGTAGAAATCGCTGGCAGTATCTGCATTAAAACGACTTCCCTCCTGATGAAATTCCCGGTCCCAATAAATCGGTATCCTACCGTCCTTATGGACGGCGCCTTCTGCTTGGTATGCTGCGGTTGCAGCACCTATGATAAAATCTTTGCTAATTTTCATTGTACACCTACATTGATATTTCTTTACTGCCAGATACCTTGAAAAATATAATGAGAGAAACTATTGTAAAAACTGTCAGCAAGGAGGAGAGTGCTGCTGCAACTCCATAATTACCTCGGATGATTTCTGTATAGATTGCAACACTCATTGTTTTGGTCCTGTTCGTATAGAGGATGATTGAAGTGCTGAGCTCGCTCAATATATTGATCCAACTCAATATTGCACCCGCAATAATTCCTGATGCCATCATCGGAAGGGTGATCACGAAGAACGTTTTGAAACTAGTGGCTCCTAAACTGATGGAGGCCTCTTCCACACTTGGACTTATCTGGCGCAAGGTGGCTGAGCTGGAGCGTATGGTGTAGGGTAGTCTTCGTATTGAGAATGCTATGATCAAGATCAGGGAAGTTCCACCAAGCATGAGTGGTTGCTTGGAAAAGGCCGAAAGCATGGCAATACCCAATACACTGCCGGGAACGATAAAGGGAAACATTGAGAAGGTGTCTAATGTAGCTGTAACCTTGCTAGGTTTCCTTACGGTGAGATATGATATCAGTACAGCGACTATCACGATGATGGCAATGGAACAGAGACCTAAGAAGAGCGTTGCATTGATACTCCTGCCCAGTTTGCCAAAGGCTGTATAGTAGCTACCTAGTGAGAATTCATTTGTGAAGGATTGCCCTTTGGTTCCCAAGAAAGATGTGTATATCACGTAGATTCTTGGAAGCAGTGCTATAGCTGTTACCACATATATAAAGAAATGTATGACCAAGGATTTCACCCCATGGGTTTTCTTGCTTTCAATCGTTTGCATTGCATTCATGGTGAATGATAACTTTTCAGATACAAGTTTCTGAAGAAAGAATATCAACGTAGCTATCACAACCACAATAACAGATATCGCAGCAGCAAACCCACTGTCACCGCCCACTTCACTGATAAATTCAGTAAAAATGAGAACTGGTATCGTTCGATACCCTTCACCAATCAGCATAGGTGTACCAAAATCTGAGAGCGCCCTCATAAACACCAGCAAGGCACCGGCTAGGAGCGTAGGAAGGATCAGGGGAAGAGTAACAGTGAACATTTTCTTGATGCCGGTGCAACCCATGCTTTCAGCTGCTTCCAGCAGTGATCGGTCAATATTATGCATGGCTCCCAAACAGTACATATAGATCAGAGGGAAAAGCTGAAGTGATAAAACAAGCACTATTCCCGAGAATCCATAGATATCGGGGATTTGGATATGAAGGAAGTTCTTAAAAAAATTCGTTATTGTTCCGTTTCTTCCAAGAAGCAGGATCCATGAGTATGCACCGATGAAAGGAGGAGAGACACTCGAGATCAGAATCAAAACCTGAACTGAGGTTGACCCCTTTATCCTATATATGGTGCTCAGGTAGGCAAGGGGTACCCCAATAAGAATAGAAATGAACGTCACGGCTAAGGTGACCTTGAAACTATTCAAAAGGGATGAAAGATAATATTTTTTCCCGAAAAACCTTGCAAAATAATACAGCGAAAAGGAATCTGTTCCAGTTTTCTGAAAGCTGGATGAGAGCATGGAGATCAAGGGATATATCAAGAAAAGGAAATACAAACCAAGAAGAGTTGTCGTTATTGTTGACCAAATGTCCGGCCGTCGTTTTAGTTGTCGCATACATCCTCCACAGCAATATCATTGATGACCCCTGCTAGAATATTGTTTTTGGATTCAGCGTCGAATACATTGATTTTTTCACGCTTCACTTCGAGATGCACCTCTGATCCTTCCACAAGAATATCATCGACAGAAGACTCTTGAATCGTTTCTATCAGCTCTCCGTTTTTCAGCAAAATGAAATAATGTGTATTGAGTCCTAGGAACATGGACCTCTGTATGATTCCAGAAATACCAATTGTTGAAAAAACAAATTCTTCTGGCCTTATGGATACTATGACCTTGCCCTTATAAGGGGCTTTTAAGTTCAATTTGTCAATTCTGAATTCCATCAAGTCAAGGACTCCATCTTCATCGATGAAACCCTCAATGATGTTGCTTCTGCCTATGAAGGTAGAAACGAAGAGATTGCTCGGTCTTTGGTAGATGTTCTTAGGGGTTCCAACATGTTGGATGACCCCCATGTTCATTACGGCTATCCTGTTGGAGACTGCCATGGCTTCTTCCTGGTCATGCGTAACATAGAGTGTCGTGATACCAATTTTTTTCTGGATTTCTTTAATAGCATTCCTGAGTTCAACCCTCAGTTTTGCATCCAGATTGGAAAGCGGCTCATCCATGAGCAATACATCCGGCTGTATGACAATGGCTCTTGCAAGTGCTACCCGTTGCTGCTGCCCACCAGACAGTTTCTCAGGAAGTCTGTTAGCGTATTGTGTTATTTGCACAATATCCATTATCTCAGCAACCAGTGCAGGGATCTCTTCCTTTGGAACTTTTCTGTTTTTGAGGCCAAAGGCGATATTATCCTTAACTGAAAGATGAGGGAATATTGCATAGTTTTGGAATACCATTCCTATGTTTCTTTTATTGGGAGGCAATTCATTGACCCTTATATTATCAAAAAGCACCTCTCCACCTTCAATTGAGTTGAATCCTGCAGCCATTCTCAAAAGGGTGGTCTTCCCGCATCCAGAAGGCCCTAGGAGGGTAAAAAATTCCCCTTCACGAATATCGACAGATAGGTTATGAATTACAGTGTTTTCATCATATTTTTTGATGAGGTTTCTGAATTTGATGTTGATGCTCATGTACGTGCTCCGATATGAATTAAATTGAGGGTTATGGAACTGCTCTGATGGGACTAAAGCGCCAAGTACCAGCATGGCATGCCATGCTAGTACTCAAGCGATCTGTAGGACTCTTAGATTGAGGTAAGGGTATCGATATAGCGATCGACAATTTCTTGCTTGTGCTTGAGGATATATTCGGTATCCTCACTTACCAGTTTGATATCCTCAATGGGAGTCATGTAATCAGCACTAGGGATGCCTACTCTGAGAGGACGGTTGTTAAGATTCAGACCGATAGCGCTTTGCGCTTTTTCTGATAGGATGAAGTCTACGAACTTCTTTGCATTATCCAAGTTTGGCGCACCTTTGACGATTGCGGTGGCTGAGGGAGCGTATTGGGCTCCTTTTTTGGGATGTACTACCTTGACCGGGGCAATACCATTGCGAATATAGTCGACAGCAGGGTCTTCCCATGTTAGACCTACAACATACTCGCCATCAGCGACGGACCTGTGTACTGCTCCTGAACCACTGGCGATTTTTCCATTGAGGTTGATGAGGAATTTCCTGACGAATTCCCAACCAGCGGGGTCTTCATAGTTTCCATTGCCGAAATTAAGAAGCATATTGGCGACATGATTGAATGCTGAACTTGAAGAGGCTGCATCTGCATGTGCTATTTTCCCTTTGAGAGCAGGATGTAGCAAGTCTTCATACCCTTCGATCTTAATATCGCCTATCAGGTTGGTATTGACCAGAATAACGTTTCCGTCCAAAACATAGGAGGTTATCCTGCCTGTCTTGTTTTGGTACTGAGCAATGAGTGCTTTGTCATTTGGAGATACGTACTGTGCGAAGCTCTCAATGTTTTGCAGGTGTGCATTGTAGGTCCCACCAAACAAGACATCAGCATAGGGTGCGTTTTTTTCTGACTCAATTCGCTTGAGAAGCTCGCCAGTTCCTGCACTGATGATTTCGCACTTGATGCCTGTTTCTTTCTCGAACATGGGAACTAGGGTGGAAATGAGCAATTCACTGTTTGGCGAATATATTATGAGCTCATTACTGGGACCTGACGCTTTACCCGTTTGACCTTGTGCGAATGCCCCCGTTATTCCTATGAGTGCAACTAATGTGACTAAGAAAACTGTTTTCATTAGATTTTTCATTGTCTGGAAATCTCCTTTACTGTTGTTATCTATATTCTCAAGGAGGATTTACTATAAGTATAGGTTGAAAATTCAGTAAAAATGTCTACTTTTCTATTTATTGGAAAACATCCCTGCTCTTCATGAATAGGCTCGGAGTGACCCCCAAATACTTGGTGAACACCTTTATGAAGTACTTGTAGTCTGAGAATCCCACCTGTTCGGCAATGAGATAGATTGCGTCTTTTTCTGACTTCATCAATTCTATTGATTTCATAATCCTGAAGCGGTTAATGAAATCATTCAAGGTAAAACCAATCTCTTGCTTGAACTGCTTGCTCAACGTCGAATAACTTACATCCAAGTGGTCTGCAATGTCTTGGATGCCAAATTTTTCCCTATAACAGTTCTCCACATACTCAACGGCATCACCAACTAACCTCGATATTGAAGCATGAGGGGGGAGGACCCTTTCTTCCAGGGATGGGGCCTTCTTGGCTGCCTCGTAATATTTCATACGGTCAAGTTGCACCTTGCAATTTTCAATGACCTCAGCAAGGGCCTTATGGTCAAGGGGTTTCAAAAGGTAATCGACCACACCAATGCCTATTGCTTTTTTAGCAAGTTCGAATTCATCGTGGCCTGTGATGATAAGTGCAGCAAAGGTATACCCTTCATCCCTTGCTATTTCTAGCATTTCAAGGCCATTCATTATTGGCATTGAAATATCAGCAAGCACGATATCAGGGCTGATAGTTCTAATGGCTGTCAGCCCCTCTACGCCATTTCGTGCAGTTCCTGCTACAAAGCAGCCAAGATCAGTCCAGTTTATGGCAAAGGTAAGCCCTCTTATAATGAGTTCCTCATCCTCAACAATCAGTACAGAATTCACTTTGTGACCTCCAGACTGGAATTTCAATCTTTGCCGTAAGGCCTCCAGCGATGTTCCCAAATTCAATTTTCCCCTTTTCGCCAAACATGAGGAGTATCCTCCTGTACAGATTATAAATACCTATACCATCTTTCTCGATCATTGTTCCTTTGCTGTCTATCATGTCATTGATTTTTTTGAGAAGTGCTTCATCCATACCGCCTCCATTATCACTTACGGTAAAAACAATCATATCCTCTTCGCCCTGAAGCCTGCCGGATATGTTGATGCAGAGTTCCATCTGCTTTTGGAATCCGTATTTAACACTGTTTTCAACCAGTGGTTGGATTATCAAGCGGGGAACCAACAGACGCTCTAAGCCTTCCTGCATATCAAATGTATATGTCAGGCGGTCACCAGCCCTCACTTTATGGAGCTTTAGAAAATTATGTATATATTGCAGATCGTCTGAAAGAAGAACAAACTCATTCATTTCCTTTACACTGTACCTGAGAAGGTTGGAGAGGGCCAGGACAGTATCCTGGGCCTTTTCATGTTCTATCAATATCTCGTATCTGATGCATTCGAGCACATTGAACATGAAATGGGGATTGAACTGTGACTCAAGAAGCTTCAGTTCACTCATCCTACGAATTTCCTGCAATTCGGTATTCTTTGCAATCAATGTACTGATTCTCTTCAACATCTTGTTATACTGATCCCCAAGCAGCTGAAACTCATCATCGGAATAGATAGTGACATACGCTTCCATATCACCCTTTTGAAACCCCTTGATAGCCTCGATCATCCTATCGACCGGTTGTGTGGTCTTGATGGCAATATCATTTCCCATCTTGCGGATGAGGAAGAATGAGATCATCATGATCCCCAATACGAAGAGAAACAGGAGGGTAATCAAAGTTGTCTGTGGCTTAAGGGTTGAAAGGCAATATACGCTCAGTGAACTGTTTGGGACTTCTCTCTTTGCTATTGTAAATTCATTGCTTCCCACTGGCAGGTTGCCTTCGGTTGAAGCATTTGGCCTGAATTTGTTCCAAGCTTGAATCAGCGAGGTGTTTGTTGTTGCTATCACCGTATCAAACTCATCAACTAGTACGGATACATTTACTCCAGCACTAAACAACTCATTTAGGACATCATCTTTATGGAGTAGCAGGAAAACATGCCCTATTATTTGGCTTCCCTCAATAATCCTGCTCGCAAAGGTAAATACACTCTCTTTGTTAATTTCTAATTTCATATAGTTTGTTTCACCGATGATGCCTGAGTCTGTTCTGTCAATTCTTGATTCCATTTCACGAAAGGAGAGCATTTGAGAAAAAGTGATATCTTTTTTTGATGAAGTCAGCACGATATTACTGCGTGAGCCCAAAATAACTAGGGTACTCTTAACTTTTTGGTGCGATAGGAAAGCATAGAATTCAGTAAAAACTTCTCTAGCTGCTTCTTCATTGTTAGGTTCAAAAACAATATCCCTGGTAGCTTCCAAACTGGATAACTTTGATATCCCTGCTCTATAGCCATCCATTATTTCTGAGAAATTATTCGCGATGGAGGTTGCATCTCTGCTATTGGTTAGTCTTAAGGCCCCCTTAAAACTCACCAATGTAAAGAGTATGAATAACAAGACCGTAATTGATAGGGGGATGATTGCATGAATCAGGTATTGTTTTCGGATTCTTTGTTTGATGGACGAATTATACATGGGCAGATGATATCCCAGTTTTGGATGCAATACCAGTTTGTTCATCGGGTCTTCTTGTGGCGACGGTGCCAGCATCAGTATGAATAAGCATACAATCTCTTGACTCTTTTCCTCTCCAAATATAATGTACTCCTAATAGTTGTTTTTGCAACTGTTGCTCTTGCAACCATTCATCAAGGAGCCCCCTATGTTCATGAGAGAGATATCTGCCCTATCACGATACTGGTACAGCTATACCCATCGTAGCCTCAAGACGTTGGACATTGCAGGATCCGAGCATGCCATCATCATGACACTGGCCATAAATGAATGCATGAACCAGTATGAGCTTTCAGACTCTCTATCACTCAATAAGGGAACGATTGCCAAGGCGTTGCTTAAGCTTGAAGACAAAGGCTTTGTGAAGCGCGAAGTGAATGAAGAGAACAGAAGAGAGAAGTTAGTCTCTCTGACTGCATATGGAAACGAGGAAGTTGGGAAGATTTTCGGAGTTTCTGAAACATGGAAACAAGAGGTGTTGGAAGGGATCTCCGAACAAGACCAGGAAGTCTTTTTCAGGACACTGTTCCATGTTTCCCAGAGGGCTAAAATGCTAGTAGCCAGCGATACTGTGGAAATGGAAGTGTATGAAAACTGAACGGATTGAATTGCTGGCAAAAGCACCGGTTACCAAGGCGATTATGGTGATGTCATTACCGGTTGTGCTTGGGATGATGGTCCAGGTCCTCTATAACCTCGTGGATACCTTTTTCATAGGAAAGTTGGGTGATCCCAACCAACTGGCTGCAGCAAACCTCGCAATGCCGGTATTTATCCTGATGATGGCCCTTGGCGGAATGATAGGGACAGGAGCCTCCTCCTACATCTCCCGAAGTCTGGGTGAGAAGCGGCAAGGGCAGGCTGACAAGACCCTGAGCATAGGGTTTTTCCTCTGCATCATAGTGGGTGTTCTTGTCACTGGTATCGGATTGATCCTGCTCAAGCCACTTATCTCAGTTTTGGGAGCAAGTGCCGATACCTCTGGCTTTGCAAGCCAGTATGTCTTGGTGCTGTTCCTAGGTGGCATACCCATCATCACAAACTACGCCCTGGGCCAGTTGCTCCGCTCCGAAGGGGACGCGATGGGCTCGATGGTTGGAATGTTCCTTGGGACAGTGACAAACATCATCCTCGATCCAATCTTTATCTTTGTCTTTGGCCTGGGAGTGAGGGGGGCCGCCATCGCAACAGTGCTGGGAAACCTGTTCTCCCTCATCTACTACCTGATGCGCTATGCACGGGGCAGGACCTTGTTGCAGATACATCCGAAATTGTTCACATTCGACAGGACCATATTCAAGGAAATATTCTCCATTGGGATCCCCTCCTCGCTGAGCCAGTTGCTGATGGGTGTCGCCATGATCGTGCTCAACAACATCGCAGCGGGGTATAGCGACATAGTGGTTGCCGGCTTGGGGGTCTCCACGCGCATCATCAGCATTGGAACCTTTGTGTTCATGGGGTTTGCTGCAGGATGCCAGCCGCTTGTAGGATATAACTATGGGGCCAAGAACTATACCAGGGTACGTGCGATCATAGTGCAGGGTGTCATCATCACCTCCACCATTGGCGTTGTCCTGAGTATCCTCCTGGGTCTGTTCGCAAGGAGCATAACCGGTGTATTCTCCCCTTCCCCTGAAGTGGTGGCGACTGCCACCATCATATTGAGGGCTCTGGTACTTTCCCTTCCCTTTGTCGGGGGCCAGATGCTCAGCACCGTAACTGTGCAGGCATTTGGAAAGGCCCTGCCGGCCTTGTTCCTCTCCATCTCCAGGCAAGGGTTGTTCTTCCTTCCTCTCCTGTTGATCCTGAATGCCTTGTTTGGCTTCAATGGCTTCATCTATGCCCAGCCTGTCACCGATGCCCTGATGCTTGTTCTCTCATCCTGTATAGTGTGGAGGATACTTCGTAAGGAAGCTGGGATTGCTTCAGAGCGATGATCTGGGCTTTGAGACAACACTCCTGGACAATCCAGGTGTGTTGTCGCTACAACCTTGGCTTACGCTCATTCCTTCCTGTGAGTTGCAACAGGTTTTTTCCGCTGGTTTTCTGATTGATTTGAACGACTTGTTGACAGAACAGCAAAAGTATCCCCATAGTGCAGGTATGAATATCGACACAAACGAAAATTTGACCGAAGAGCGGTGGCAACGAGTCCTAGACTTCTCCCGTACCAAGGAAACCCCTATGCAGGTGATCCTCTCTGACGTGATCGAGGAGAAATACAAGGAGCTTCAAAAGCATCTTCCCTTCGCCCATATCTACTATGCGGTGAAAGCCAACCCAAATCCACAAGTGCTCTCTCTCCTTGCTCGCTTAGGTTCCAATTTCGATGTTGCTTCGGTCTATGAACTACGCCGTCTTCTGGAACTGGGAGTAAGCGCCGACCGATTGAGCTGTGGCAATACGATAAAGAAGTTCGACCATATCAAGGAGTTCTATCAGGCGGGTATCCGCCTGTTTGTGACCGACAGCGAACTGGATCTCAGAAATATTGCCATGGCAGCTCCTGGATCCAAGGTCATGGTGCGCCTGATGGCAGAAGGGGGCCTGACTGCCGACTGGCCCCTGTCGCGCAAGTTCGGCTGCAGCCCCGACCTTGCAGGTGATCTCTTGGTGTTGGCGCGCAAGCTGGGCTTGGAACCCTACGGCCTCTCCTTTCATGTAGGGTCGCAACAGCGTGATATCACCGCCTGGGACACCGCCTTGTCAAAGGTGAGCTATCTCTTCTCCTGGCTTAAGGAGAACGAGGATCTTGAACTGAAGTGCATCAACATGGGAGGGGGCTTCCCTGCAGTCTACCAGGAGCGGACCCACTCGATCGATGTCTATGCCAAGGAAATAGTGCGGTACCTCCAGGAGGACTACGGTGATGACCTGCCTGAGATCATCATAGAGCCGGGACGTTCCCTTGTAGGTGACAGCGGTGTGCTGGTTTCAGAAATTGTGTTGATATCACGCAAATCACGTACCGCCCTGGAGCGCTGGGTCTATCAGGATTGCGGCAAGTTCGGAGGCTTGATGGAAACCCTTGGCGAAGCCATCAAGTATCCCATAGTGTGTGAACGAACAGGACCTGCAGAAAAAGTTGTGCTTGCCGGTCCATCTTGTGACAGCATGGATACGATGTACGAGGATTACATGTACGAGCTACCCCTAAGCCTTGCAGTTGGGGACCGTCTGTATTGGCTCTCCACCGGTGCATATACCTCCAGTTATTCAGCAATTGAGTTCAATGGCTTCCCCCCCCTGCAGACATTTGTTCTATAAGAAGGCAATCCATTCATAGTACAAACAAGAGGCTAGGGCAGTGCCCAAGCCTCTTGTCTGTACTATGTGGAAGGGGAACATCAGTCAGGCCTCATTATCTTCGGCCCAGACCTGTTTGGTGGTCTCCACTATCGTTCTATCATTGCAGCTCCTGTGGATGCACTGTGCAAGATAGGAATCCTGCAAGGCCTGGGCAAAGGAGTATCCTTGGCCCAGGCATGCGTCTTCCATGCACAGTGCAACAGAGATCTCATCATCATTGAAGGGCCTTGGCCAATAGGGGTTCCTGAACAGATAGGTGCTTCCAAAGGACAGGGCCCGTAGCGATAGCGGATTGATATTTCTGTTCCCGTCTTCTATCCTCTCCAACCTCTGGCAGATCGCCTCATTTTTCTTGTTGAGATAACGGACGTTGTCATCAACTATCTCACCTCGTTCTCCAAAAAGACTGAAGTGGCTGCTCCTGATGGTGCTATGGTATTGGCTGTTGTCAAAGTCAAAGTAGCCGACTTTCCCGTCTTCGAATGTGAGGGTTGCAGTTATTCGCTTTGTCTGGACACGGACCCCATCGGTATCGATGCGGTCCCTTTCCCCTGTCTTGGTGATCCAGCTGGCATGGCTTGAAGCCTGGATTGTGCAATTGGAGTCCCCTTCGCCTAGGAAATGGCGGATGATGCTAGTCCCATGGTGGTCATGCAGGCATGCTGCACGCACAGCTGTGATAGGGCCTAGATGATCTTTGAGGGCATAGCAGGAATGGAAGTAGGGTTGGCGGTAATATTGCTCAGCGATAAAGATCTTGCTCTGTGAGCTTGTGTACTCTTTGTAAAGAGAACCCAAGGTTTCCAAGGGGAGGCCAGTGAAGCTGGTTTCACAGAGAATGGTTTCACCCTTTTGTATCAAAATACGTAGCATTGTTTCCACGCTTGAGGAAGGGACACTCAGGATGGCAAGGTCATGGGGGATAAGCAGAGCTGAGTGGAGATCACTAGTGGTTTCTACGTGATAGAGCTCTTGTACTTCCCTTGCTCTCTCTTCTGTCCTGAGAACCCATGTTACCAGGGTAAAACGTTCAGGCAGTGCCTTTGCTATCCTGTAGTAAAAAAGACTACGCCAACCGTAGCCGATAAGGATTATGCGCATAAGTTTACCTCCTGTTTGGATGTTTGCTGGCAAAAAATTAGCTGTGCAGTGTGTTGGTTGCTGGTGTTTTGTTCTTTTTGCATAGGGAGACTATACCACGACCTGCTTTGTACGGGCTAAGAGAAATCAACTTTTCTAGTAGAGCGTATCAATAGGATATACAGCTTAGTTTTGAGACTGCTTAAGTTTTTTGAGTCTTCTATACAGGGTAGTCCTGGAAAGCTTGGTCAGCTGCATAGCCTCGGCGATGGTTATATGGCCAGAGCTGAGGTTTTTCTGTACCTCTGCCAACAGGGGTAACGGTACGCTAAGGGGTTTCCTGCCAGCATAGGAAGCTGTCTCCTTAGCTAGGAGTTGAGATATTCGCTAGTAAGAAAACCTTTGAAGCAAACATGACTCTTTGCAGCCTTTGGTCTATAGAATCGAATGTTCATGGTCATATTAGTATCCGAAAAATACCAAATACCTCTTTGTAGGGCTGATTAGAAGTTCTAAAAAGCATGACTGATGATTACTAGGTTCACTATAGTACAAGGAGAAGAATTATACTTTTTGTAATAAAATATTGACAAAGATTATACACTATGTATAATTCTAACTGTAAGGGTGACAAGACAACAACCGAAATATGCTATTGAAGACTTCATCAAGGATTGTCAGGATCAGAAGAAAATTGCACTTGAACATGGAGTCTTAGCAAGTTCCACCAGGGATTTTATGCTAAAGACAAAAAGTGAGCTTCTTACGTACATTACCAACGGAAAGATGGAAGAACTGGAGTTTGTCAATTCGATTCCTTATAGGAACAGTCGTGAAATCCCTCTACCTATGTGTGATGCATATACATTCACGAGTGGTTACACTTCTGGATATATTTCATTGTTTATTAGCCAATGACAAAAAAAGAGAGCAAGAAAGATGCAATAAAATCCTTTCATCAATCCAATGCGGATACTACTATTTTGGCTTTGGCACTCGAGAAAGCGGGATTATTAATAAGAAAATCGAATAAAGGGAGGTTCTGATGGATACTATAGTATGTTCCTTATGCGGAGGTTCTGATGTAACGGTCGTGGATATGGATTATACGGTATCTGAACCCTATGGAGGGGAGGTCATCATTCAGAGCCATGTTTTTGTATGTAATACCTGTGGTTTCAAAGAGGATGATTCAGATTATAATGATCCACTCATTATAGAGAATTCAGACGCACTTAAACGTCAGGCTATGGTGAACATCCTTACTGAGCTGAACAGCCTTGGCCTGAGTAATGCTTCCATGGAACGTACGCTATGCCTCCCTTCAAGGACGCTTGCGCGGTGGAAGAATGATACATCGCTGAATCCCTCTGCTGCAGGTTTAGCCCTGATGACAATTATTAGGACTTTCCCGTGGATCCTTGCTGTTGGGGATCACAGATATGATGCAATGTATGCCAAATCAATGGTATTAGAACAAGCTTTTTCCACTATTATGGAAGCCTTCTCCAATATTGGTGATACTGACCTTTTGCAGAAGATTGCAGCTTTAGGCACGAAACAGGGTGATAAGGATGATGTTAAAAAAGCAAGATAAAAGAGTGTAGAAGAAAGTGAAACAAAGCTTGCCCACTTGAGCCCATAGGGCTAGGATAGCCCTATGGTGCAAGACCAATGGCTAGAACAACTAGGAGCAGTCCTAAGTGAACAACGGCAGTATGATACGCAGAATCAATCTTCGTGGTATGAAGCTGAGGCTTGTCATATTATTCTGGACAGCTTCTGTTTCACTCCAGTCTCCAATCCCATCTTCAGCTATGAACTCTATACCTCTTTTCAGAATAGGGTGATGCGGACAGGCAAGCCAGTGTATCGTTTCCTTGTCGATGATGACCAGCAAGGCATGCTGCCTTGGATTGAGAATACCATCGAATTCCCTGTTGCCTACCATACCCTGCGTGACAGAGAGCTCTCTGTTGCTGACTCCACACCCCTGGAAAACTTCTTTGAACAACGCTTCTGTGAAGTCTATGGTCCTGATGCCACCAAGTTTCTCTCTAGGGAGTATCCCATAACCAGTAGAAGTGGTAATCCCTTCTTCTTTGATTATGTGGTTGAGCTTCTCGATGGCAGCAAGGTAGCCATCGAGAAGAACGGGATGACTTACCACCATCCTCTTTTGGCAGGAAAAGAGGCCTATCGTCACCAACTAGAGAAGCAGAACACTGCTTCCTATATTGGTATGAAGGTATTCAGGTTCTCATCCATGGATTGTCAGTTCCCCTCCTTTGTCGATGACCAGATATACCACTTTTTTGGTGACCGACGTCTTTTCAGGCGGGTAGGGCTCTCTGTTTCGCGTTCATACCGCTTGTACAAGCATCAGCACAACTCCCCAAGCAGTGTTGCAGGTCTTTCCCACAGCTACGGGTAAATCAAGGATAGTTGAAGAGGACCTTGCTTCTTACCTTACCGAATATCCCTCTGCCAGTGATAGGCTTCAGCCCTAAACAAGACAGCAGTGCCTGTAAAACAAGCACTGCTGATATGTCCTATCTGTTTGCATGCCATCAGGGGCATGAACCGTTACATCAGGCCGATCTCTCGGTAGTACCGTGCGGCACCCTCGTGTACAGGAAGGCCTGCAAGGTCTTTGACCGTCTCTTTGGGATCAACCTTCTTCAAAGGGGCCTGGGTGGCCTTCAGCTCATCAAAGTTCTCCCAGAAGGATTTGGTCAGTTCATAGATTACATCATCATCAACCCTAGCATCGGTACAGACGGTGATCTTGATCGCTGAGGTAAGAACATCGCTGTTCTGGTTTGGATAGGTGCCTGCAGGGATTGTGTAGGGACCATACCAGGGGTATTTCTCCTGCAGCTTTCCGATCAGGGCCGCATCGATGTTAAGCAGCTTTCCCCCTGCGGTGGAGAGCATCTCAGTTACTGCGGCATTGGGAATGCCTGCCATGATCCAAGCACCGTCGAGCTGCTTGTTGCGCATCAGGTCAATGGCTTCCGTAAAGCCGACATACTGCACCTTGAGGGCGTCAGGATAGTTTACCCCACTGGTCTGCAGGTGGATGCTGGTCTCCACCTCTGTTGTGGACCCGGGAGCCCCTGATGCAAAGCGCTTGCCTGTCAGGTCTGTAAGTGAATTGACCCCACTGTTGTCGGTTACCACAACCTGGTTTGGGTTGGAGTAGAGGCCGATCATAACCCGCAGGTTGGGGTTGGCCCTTCCTTCGAAGGAGCCGATGCCGTTGAAGGATTCGTACATGATGGATGTGACGGCTACTCCGAGCTGGGCTTCCCCGTCAGCGATCATGTTGAGGTTTGCAATTCCACCGGCACTGGCCTGGGCACTGGCACGTACGTTGGGAAGCTTGGTGTTCCACATGTTGCTCATGGCGGCACCGAGAGGGTATACGGCCCCTGTGGTTGCTGCTGTCGGGAAGTTGATGACAGTCTTCTGTACCTTAGTCTCCTGTGACCCTGCTGCAAACAGTGCAGCGGGGATCAGGAGGGCTACAACTACGAGTAGTGTAAGCAGTTTGGATTTCTTCATAGTAATTCTCCTTGGTTTTGTGATCTATTCTGAATGTATTGGATGACGATGATGGATGCCGAAATCAATAGTGCGGCAAGGTCGGTGATGATCTTTGTCTCGATAAACAGCAAGCCTGCCACAACAAGCAAGATCCTTGCGATTATGTTGAGTCTGGCAAGCAGATAGCCCTGCAATCCTGCAGAGAGGACAATGACGCCGATCGATGAGGTCAGCACTGCCCTGAGTGTGATCAGTAGCGGGGTGTTTGCCACTGTGCCCAGCAGGAGGATCGGGTTGTTCAGGAAGAAGAAGGGGAGTATGAACCCGGTCAGACCCAATTTGACGGCTATGAGGCTTGTCTTTGTCTGGTCTGAATCAGCTATCCCGCTGGCGACGTAGCTGCTCATCGCCACCGGGGGCGTGATATTGGAAAGGCAGGCATAGATGAGGCAGAACATATGGGCTGCCATGGGGATGGCCCCTGCCTGTATCAGTACCGGTACGGAGACTGTGGAGACGATGACGTACGCTGCAACCCCTGGAACACCCATGCCCAGGACAATGCTCATGAGCATGACCATGAAGCCTGCAAGGTAGAGTTGGCCCTCCCCGACAACGCGCAAGATGATATAGCCGAAACTCAACCCCAGGCCTGTGAGGGATACTGTGCCGATGATCACCCCTATGATGGCACAGCTCATGCCAACTGCAATGGCTGACCGGGAACCTTCGACTGTTGCCTCGACGATGACAGACCAAGTCATCCTTGTCTCCTTGCGGAGCCAGGAGGCAAAGATGGTGGCAAAGATGGAGACCACTGCAGCAAAGAGGGGTGTATAGCCAACGCTCAACAGCCCGATGAGGACCACCAGCGGAATGACCAGGTGGCCCTGCTTCTTGATGACCTCCATAGCCACAGGGATATTCTCCTTGCTCAGACCGGATAGCCCAAGGCGCTTCGCTTCAAAATGCACTGCAAACAGGAGGGTGAGGTAGTAGAGGAAGGCAGGGATACAGGCAGCAAGCAACACTGTCGCATAGGAAACTCCCATAAATTCCGCCATGACAAAGCCTACAGCACCCATGATGGGAGGGGCGAATTGCCCCCCGGTGGAGGCAACCGCCTCAACTGCGGCGGCAAACTCCTTCTTGTATCCTGTTTTCTTCATCATCGGGATGGTGATGGTCCCCGTCGTCGCCACATTGGCAATGGCGGAGCCGTTGATCATACCCAGCAGGGCGCTGGCTAGGACTGCAACCTTCGCCGGTCCTCCAGCGCTCCTTCCCACCATGGTTAGGGCAATGTCGTTGATGAATTGGCTGAAGCCACTGTGTTTGAGGTAGGCCCCGAACAGGACAAACAGGAAGATATAGGTTGCACTGACACCGATCCCTACGCCAAAAATCCCTTGGCTACCCCAGATCATATGGTTGAGGACCCGTTTCATGCTAAAGCCCACGTGCCCAAGTTCGCCTGGAATCAACATTCCCAAGAAGTTATACAGGAAAAAGACCAACCCAAGGACAGCAAGGTTTTTACAGGCCCGTCTGCCTCCTTCAAAGATGAGGAGCATGGCAAGGGCCGCTATAACCAGGTCCATTGACAGCATATAGCCGCCGCGCCTGGCAATTACCGTGTAGTTTTTCAACAGGTATCCAAAGACAAAGATGGTAAGGGCCAAAAGGGCAAGATCCCACAAGGGGGGCAGGGCGCGTGAGCGCCTCTCCTTTGCAAAGGTCGGGAAGAGCAGAAAGGTGAATCCCAACAGGAAAAAGAGGTGCCAGGTGCGCAGTGCCATCGCGTCGATGGCGCCAAGGGTGTTTGCATAGATTTGGAAACCAGCCCAAACCATAAACAGCACCGTGACGGCATTGCCCAGTGGTCCTGAATAGATACGTAATTTGCTATCGGGTTCTTTTTCCCCTAAAAGTTCTCGGGCCTTGATCTCTTCCTTGGTCAACAAGGCTTGTGTGTGTTGTTCCATGCGTACTACCCCAAAAGTAACCTCCAATCTATTGGGTGTTAGGCTTCTTGTCAATTTGGATATACAAAATTAAGTATATTTATCAAATAAATATACTTAAATACCTGCTCAATAGCCATTTCTGGTGTATTTTTATCCCATTTGGACTAAAAAGGGCAAGCAGGAACATCGGTAACAATACTTGGTAAGTGCCCTTTCTTAACCGAATGGGTCTGCTTGTCCTATAGTGCTCTTCCCTGCATGACTTTTTTTCGTATTCAGTTGACAACCGGTCCTATCGGTAATACAGTTTTATCACCAATGGTACGTGCCCTTGTCGGTGGTGCAAGGATCGGGTGTTCGTAGTGAAATGCTTGTCTTCTCCATCGCACCAGGGAGGCTACTGCCTCCCTGGTGAGACCTTTAGGCCTGCATGTATCGGACTTGTTTCCTGTTCGGTGAGAGCCGGACCCATAAGGTAGGAGGATATGATGAAAAAAGTGCTTATCGTGGTTGTGTTGCTTGGAATGGTTTTCGCGTTTGTCGGGTGTGCCTCTACAGCCAAGGTTGCAGAGCTTGCCGCCCCTGTAGTGCCGACGGTCCTTGGTGCTGATGGAATACCCCAGCCTGATTGGGTCTATAAGACTGTATCCACCCAGGATAGGCATTTTGAGTCTGGTTATGGCAAGATGAGTGACAAGCCGAACTCTATCAAGCGCGCTACCGTTGAAGCGAAGAACAAGATTGCCGCATGGGTAAGCACCACCGTCAAGGAAGTTGTAGTAACCTATGTCAATGATGCCGGCAGTGGGGACGATCGCCAGGCAATGGATGCCATGGAGACCATCAGCGAACAGGTTGCCGAGGCAACGCTCTCCGGTGTCTCCACCGAAGAGATGTGGATTGATGCAGAGGGTGGGGTGTGGGTCCTGTGCTCCATTCCGCTAGCAAACATTGAGCAGCGTTTCGAGCCTGCAGCAGCGGCTGTTGCCGAGGCTTTTAGCGAAAGCAGCGCTTCTGATGCCGCACAGGCGAAGATGAAGGACTCCTTTGCCAGCCTGCTTAAAAAATCGAAGTAGCGCTCCCATGCCAAGACAGCTCTAGGGCCGTTTCCCTCTGATCTGGACCTCTGTTGGATATATGCATGGCAGTGGACGAACAGCCCCCCTTGATAAGGAGGGTTGTTCGTCCTATCAGCCAGCCAACCAGCTATCAAGCAACAAATGTACCAACCATTCCTTCTCCTTTACTCTTACACACTCACTCTTTCAGTCCTTCTCCTTTGGCCCATATCGTTGTGAAGGACTTTTCTTGACAGGCAGTCCAACTCCTATATATGCTCACACCAGAGTATCTGCTGTGAAGTGCCTTGGTTCTACCTAGCGGATGTGAACTGCTGGTAGCGCGGGCTTCTTGCTGCAAGAGGCTCCCCATCAGGGACTGGAGTGCCCAAGTCCCTGGTTACCGTGTGAAATGCACTGTTTGTGAATGCCCTCTCTTTGGGAGCATGTCAGCCCTAGAAGTGGTTATTACACCACCATTCATGCTACTGTGGGATTTGCGTGGATTGGGACCTGGCACCCATGCATATATACCTAGAAAAGAAGGAAACACTATATGGACTACCCCTACCTGTATGACCCGACGATCCTCTCTGATGATCCTGTAGATGCCACCACCATCAGGTTGGTGACGACATTCTTGCATGGCTTGAACACCGCCATCTCTGAAGGTGAGAGTGAGCCCCTGATGTCTCAGATCTCCCTGATCAAATGGCTGAAGACCGGCGAGGCCTTGGAAAAGCCAGATGTTGCATTTCTCGGGACCAACCTCTCGGAGCTGCCTGACGATTCCATGGTGCTTGCTGTCTGGTATAGCTCCTGGAACTGCGAGCTTGAGGATTTCGCCTCTGTTTGCCTGGGACAGGCCACCCGCTATGATGAGGTGATGATCCTGGACGGCAGTGACCTTGAAAGCGCCTGTACTAGTGATGACCCGCAGTGGTGTCACCTTGACTATGAGAGCATCAAGGAGGAGTCAGGCACCTTTGCTGAACTTGGTCTGCCGGAGGAGGGGTATGAGAAGTATGTCAGTGATGTGCTCTCCACCCTGGATCCCGGTGACCTCTTTGCTGATGAAGACGATTCAGACAAGGATGCCTTCAAGGATGCCCATCCCGCCATTCGCCGGTATTTGGCGCAAGCCTACAGGTTCTATAGGGAAGACAATAGTACATAAGCTCAGTAGCAGACAACACCTCTTCATCTCATAGTTTCGGCCATTCACTGATGCTGACAGCACCAGGATATTGCGCACGACGTTTCATGAGCGGCATCTCAGGGAACAAGGATCAAAGGATTCCTCTCAGGCAGCGAGAGCCCTGATCCAGTACAGCCGTATCTGTTCAAATAATCCACATCATTTCCTTTATCAGAAACATGATAAAGGCATTGGCACGGAGATTCTTCATGCGCGTTTTACTTGTTTGGAGGCTGAATTATACCGTGACCGCACCAGGGGGGCATGATATATATGGGCAAAACGAAAAAGGAGTGAACGCCCATGAATGCAGGAATACTTGGCTATGGAGTTAGTCTTCCGCGTTGCAGGATCAAAGCTGATGAGATCTTGCACGTTTGGCAGAACAGCCATAAGCAGATTTTGAATCGGATGGGATACAATGAGAGGGCCGTATTGTACCCCGACCAGGACACCATCACGCTGGCTATAGATTCTGCGAAGCAAGCGATACAACGCAGCAACCTTGATCCTCAGGCAATTGGAGCGCTGATTTTGGGAACTGGGACGAACCCCTACAATACCAAAGCTTCAGTTACCATACTTGGAGAGGCTTTGGGGATTTCTCGCCACTGCATCTCCTTCGATCTGCAGTTTGCAGGAAAGTCTGGAACCTCTGCCCTGATAGCCGCCTTGGCCCTGGTGGAAAGTGGGCAGGCTGAGTATGCCCTTGCCATAGGATCGGACACGATCAACCGTCATATCCCTCCAGGCCACTGGCTTGAGTATGGGGCATCAGCTGCTTCGGTGGCTCTATTGGTTGGCAAGGAAAAACCCATAGTGAGCGTGTTTGGACACAGTTCATACGCTCAGGACCAGGCTGATTTCTATCGGGTGGATGGGGAGCGATACATCCAGGTAGGGTGTGGGACGACAGGGTACGCTACCGGGTGGGGCCTTGAGGATAACATGGTTCCCGCAGCACAGAGGCTGTTTGACAAGTTGGGCATCACGGCCGAGGATATTGATGAATGTGCACTCCATCAGAGCAATTTCATCGCTCCGTTTGCAGTTGCAAAGGCCCTTGAGCTTGATTTCATGAAAAAGGTGCACCCGAATCTTCTGACGCTGCACGTCGGTGATTGTGGCTCTGCTTCCTCGCTGCTCTCCTTGGCAAGCATTTTGGACCGGCGGGAAAAAGGGCGAAGCATTCTGCTCGGTTCGTATGGCTATGGTGCTGGAAGTGATTTCTTCCTCCTGAAGACCACTGACGAGATTGAAAGCTATTCCAACAAGACAAGAACGACAAACGACCTCATCAACGACAAGATACTGCTTGATTATGGGACTGCACAGAAATATGAGCAGAAATACATTCGTGGAAACCTGATTACGGGAAATTTGTAGGAGCTGAAACCATGAAAGATACAAAGAGAAAAGTGACTATAATCGGTAGTGCCATGACAAGACCAGCTTCATACGATCCCCGGGATTATCGCCAGTATGCTGCTGAACCCGTCTTCAGGGCACTGGAGGAGATCGGCCTGAAGCCCCGCGATGTCCAGGTGTTTTCGGTTGCCTATAACGAGCGCACCATCCCTGATGCTGCGATATCCCCCCTGATGGCAGATGCTTTGGGAGGTCTGAATGCCCCTGTCATCCCTGTCTCCTCAGCCTGTGCAGGAGGAGGTGTGGCAGCTTTCACTATGCATAACTTCATAGCTTCGGGCCAGTATGAGATCGGGGTCTGCCTGAGCTTTTCCCAGACCGACCTCTACTACCCGATGGATACAGCCAGTGCTTCGGGAAATTTCACTGATATCGATTACTCCCTTGGCATCACCCATTTCCACTACAGCTATTTGCGGGAGGTCTTCTTCCAGGAAAAGTATGGGACAACCGATCTGCATGTAGATGCAAAGTGGGCGTACCAGGATCACTGGTATGCACGCCGAAACCCGGAAGCTATACGCTACGGCTCTCCCATGCCCAATGAGGAGGCTCTCTATGCGGGGGGCATCCAGGGAATACGGACTCGCAGTGCTGCAGGAAGGAGCCAGGCCTGTGCCTTGGTCTTCGCCAGTGAGAACATAGCCAGGCAATTTGACAAGCCAGTATATTTTGATGTCGGATTGGGAAACCGGCATGCCTACATGGGGTCACACTTCAACTACCCCCATCCTGACCATGAACAAAGCGACATCTCCCGACAGTCGGGTACAAAAGTGGCAGCGAGAAGGGCTATGGAGCTGGCCGAAGTCACCGTCGATGATATCGATGTGTTCCAGGTCCATGACCTCACCCCTAGCGATGGATATATGCAGCTTGAGGCGATAGGGGTCGCTCCTGTTGAAGAGCTGTTTGGGCTGGTGCTTGATGGTCAGACAGGTCCTGGAGGGAAGATTCCTACAAACACCGATGGTGGAGCCCTGGGCTTTGGCCACAGTAGTGTAGGCGGAGACTTCCACAGCAAGGTCATAGAAAACATCCACCAGGTCCGTGGGGAGTGTGGCGAGCGTCAGGTCCCGAATGCAAAGGTGGCGCTGGCACAAGCATATGGTACGCATCAGTCTGTTGATGCGGTGGGAATTATAAGGAGGTGTTTCTAATGTCGTACCAATATCCTGAAATTGTTCCAAGAGTCGAGGTGCAGAGCACCCGCCGCATGTATCGGACAAAAGATAGCCGCTACCATATGAAGGGAAGCCGTTGCACAGAGTGTGGGCAACTCTACTACCCTCCCAGGGAGGGCTTGTTCTGTGCGAAATGCTCCGGAAAGAACCTGGTGCCCTATTATCCTGCCCAAAGCGGGGAGGTCCTTGCGAGCTGGATAGATGATGTGGGGTACCCGGCGGTGGGCTATACCGACTTCCCCCCCAGGACCATCGTGATGATCCGCCTGGATGACGGCATCCATGTGATATCAGAGATAGTGGAGCAGGAGGGGGCGTTGGTGAAAAAGGGCACGCGTGTCCGCATGGTCATCAGAAAGCATAAGCGTGAAGATACGGGAAATTGGGTCTACGGGTATAAATTCGTCGTTGAAGCGTAACATGGAGGAATTGATCACATGAAAAAATTATTACTGAGAGGCATCGGTGGAATAATCATTTTGGCAGTCGTACGTGCAGCTGCAGCTGCGATTCCACCGCTGAACAATGCGTATGTGAGGTTTTTGGGGGTCCCGGCGGAAATTGCACCGACCATCAGCGGAACGATTCTTGCCCTGGGATATGTTTTTGCAGTACTGGGACCTCTGTTTGCCGGATATATGGCCGACCGAGCCGGTTCTGTGAAGACATTCATGTTCGGTGGGCTGATATTTGTGGTCTTTTATGCACTATGGGCCTTCACTCCCATATTCCAACTGCTCTATCTCTATCGCGTTATCCTGGCGGTAGGATCAGGGTTGATATTCGTTGGAGTACAAAAATACCTCTTGGAAGGGGCCCCCAAAGGCAAGAAGGGTATGAGCATGGGCTTCTATGGACTGGGCTTCGGGGTAGGGGCAGCCATAGGGCCGATGCTGGGTGCCTTGATAGTCCCCAAATTCGGCATCATCCGAGCATACTACGTCCTGTCGCTAGCGAGCCTTATTGCCTTGGTTGTGGGGTTTCTCATCACCCAGATTGCAACCTTGCTTGACAAGGAACCGAAGGCCCCTACTCTCAAGCACAAGCCAACTGAGAAGAAGCCCTCCTTTGCACAGGTCTTCGCCAACCAGCCCAAAGCGGTATATGTGATCATTGCCATCGGGGTGAGCATCGGCATCAACAACGCTGCAGTGTTCGCCAACATCGATGACCTGGCTGTCTCCCTTGGATGGAAAGTGGGGGCCGGAACCATGGGTGTCGCCATTTTTGCCCTGTTCTCCTTTGCCATGCCTCTTGGCGGGGTGTTTGGCGATAAGCTGGGTGCGGAGCTCGGTGTCCTGCTGGGGTGTGTCTTCCTGACGATAGGCTTCGGTGCCCTGGCCGTCATTGGCAACCCTTCGCTGATCTATCCCCTGATGGCGGTCGCCGGTATTGGCAGCGTCCTGTTTACCCCCAACAGTCAGGCCCTCATCGGAAGCTACGCCTCGGATAACTACAAGGGTACCTTGTTAAGTTATCTGCAGGGTGCGGTAGGGCTGGGTAGTGCAGGCGGAGCCCTTTTGGGTGGATTCCTTCACTCCGCCATATCGGTAAGGGCAACCTTTGTATCTGTCCTTATCTCTGGATTGCTTGCTGTAGCCATATCACTTATTCTTGTGGATATGAAGAAAAAGGCACCAAAACCCGCTGAAGGGCAGAAGTCGTGATGCCGGGAAGAATCTATTGGGACTGTGGCAGATACCTTGCATGGGAGTGCAGGAAAGTTGTGGGCATATATGAAAAACAGTAAAGGTACGCAGATCATTTCCCTTTATTTCCTTCCCTTCATGTGCATAGTGATTTTAGGAGCTGGTACCCTCATGTACTCTCCTATGCATATTCCCTACACCAAGGCCCTTGGGGGCCTTGAGGTGCATGGAACCTACATAGAGGGGGCCAGCAAATTCATTGCTTGCTTGGGCGTAGTCTATGTTGCCAACCTCTCCATGTCGTGGGGGAGGAAAAAGACCTTGTTCATCATTTTTTGCATGGGCTCTGTAGGGAGCCTAATAGCGGCTTTGGCCCCAAATCCTTTGGTGCTGTTGCTCGCAAGCTCAATATCATCGCTTAGCTTTGCCTCAATGTCGGCTGTGATGATGGTCTATCTGGCAGAGATAGCCCCTTCTAACAGACAAGGAACGGCTTTGGGGGTGTTTGGTTCGGGTATTGGCATCAGTGCTGCCCTCGGAGCTGTAAGCTCAACGATACTGGCTGAGAAGTATGGGTTCAGGGTTCCCTTTATGGGCTCTGCCATACTGATAGCCATCGGTGCACTCATGGTCAAACTCTTTTTCTCCGACAAAACTGATCAGGCTGCGGTGGTCATGAATGCACAGTGCCGGGGTGCATCAGCGCTCAGGTTGCTGAAGAATGTTACGAAGATCACAGCCATGGGCATAGTCTTGTATTATTCTGCTTTTGCCTACCAGTTTTCCCAGTCCTCTCTTTCTACGCTGCTCTCGCCTTTTGTGGTGTATCTCAATTTCCCCTTGCGTGTAGCGGGCCTGGGCATCGGAGCCTTTGGGATCTTCGGCTTGATGCAGCCTTTGGGGGGCAGGTTCGGCGATACCTTTGGTCGGACGCTGGGGATAACCCTTGGGACGGTCCTGTTCTTCACCGGGCTTCTGCTGCTCAGCAGTGCAGACTCCATCCCCATGGTGTTGTTGGGCACTGGATTGTTCGGGATCGGAACCAGTCTATTCATGCCCTCGATCTGTGTTGCTATATACAACTCGGTGCCCAAAGAGTACAAGGGCATCACCATGGGTCTGTTTCAGTCCATCCTGACCGTAGGTGCGGTGTTGGGCCCTGTTTCAGGTGGTGTCGCGCTCCATTTCTGGGGACCCCGATTTCCGTTCGTCCTAAATAGCATTGTCGTTGGGGTGAGTCTTTTCCTCCTGCTGGCGTTTGCAGGCAGTGGCAAGTACAGGAAGAAAGGGAAGGAAGGCTAGAATCTCATCGGTAGGATTGTTGCTCCTGCCTGAACTCCCGGGGAGATTTGCCGGTGATCTTCCTGAACATTTTGGCAAAATGGGTGGAATCCCAATAGTTCAGCTGTTCGGCGATTTCTGCAATGGTGAGTTGGGAGTGTTGCAGAAGTCGCTTTGCTTCCTGGATCTTGATCCTCACAAAATACTCGCTGACACTGATGCCGATCTCCTCGAGGAAGATCCGGTTCAAGTGCCGTAAGGAGAAACCCATCTCCTGGGATACCTCTTCAAGGCGGATGATGGAGTGTATATGCGTGTCGATGTATCCGATCGCCATCCGTGCAATGCTTGCCGCATCATTGCCGTACATGAGGGGCTCTGCATTATCCATGACGTTTTGAAGGATTCTTTGCAGCCATTGGCAAAGCTCGGTCGGGTCATACCCCATTGGCGGATAGAACTCGGGGACCCTGATGTTTATGGGGCTTACCTCTGAGTATGAGCTGAAGTAGGGTGTCCTCGTCATTACCACTGCCAATTCCATGACACGGCCCTTGAACTCCTGGGGCCTCTGCTTGTACATGGTTGCAAGATAGTGGGTCAGTTCGATGACCTTCTCGTCGGCCTCCTTGTTTTTGCCAAGGGTAATCAGGTCGATCAGCTCCCTTTCTTTTTCCCACTCTTTGGACTTCTGGGCATGCATCTCTTGCGTAAGGTCGTCGATGGTAGTGTTGAGCGTTTGCCTTGCCACTGAGAGGTTCTTCATAAAGGAATCATCATAGCGGCTGTTATGCATAGCCCCATACTGCATGATGTATTCGGCGGTCATCTTATGCAATTCAGCAAAGCAGCGCAATTTCCTCTTCGAAATGGTGGGTAGCTGCTCATCGTAGAGCCTTCCTCCCTCTGGTGGTTGTGCAGGGGATGACAGATCCTGTTCGGTTTCGGTAATGAGGAAACAGCCGGAGACCAGGGCCCCTGTACTCGCCCCCTGATTGAGGACCAATGGGTTTATGATGCAGTGCAAGTTCCCCGGGCAGGAGCATTGGTAGGGCCGCTCAAAGGTGGACTTCTTTATTGCCTCTATGAAAAACGCTTTGCAGGAGCTCTCCAAGCAGTAGGTATGCTCCTGGCACATCCTTGGTATGGCAGGAGGGACCGTGGAGCATAGGGGGCTCTTTTCCAGCGGCTCTATGATGCAGGTTGGAATGTTTCCTACTTGGGTGAGAAGATCTACGAAAAAGGTCAGAATGGACCCGTCAATGAAGTCACTCACTGGCAGCTTATAGCAGTATCGAGCTCGTTCAGACCTCTCTTGCTTCGTGTGGTTTCCATCTTGTGAGGAAATCAAAGATGCCTCCTTTCCGTATCGGTTTCCCGTAATGATGGTATCATAAGAGATTACACGGTTCAAGGAAATAAATATCGGCAACATACCCTGAAGTGGCACAGTCCATGTTGACCACCCCCCTTACATATAGATATTATTCTATATGTAAGGGGGCGGCATAATGGAAACGGTCGAAACCAAGGACAGCGGGCAGCTGCGCAAGCTCAAGGCGCTTTCGGATGAGACTCGCTTGGGCATCATCAACCTCTTGTCGGCAGGACCTCTCTGTGCGTGTGACATCCTTCAACATCACGCAGCCCACATTGAGCTATCATATGAAGCTGCTCACACACAGTGGTCTTGTCTCATCGCAGAGGATGGGGAAATGGACCCATTACTCCCTGGAAAAGGACGAAATGGATGATTTGTTGGAACATCTGAAGCTCATCTCGACCATCCGAAGCGTCATCCTGGTGAAAAGTGGTGAGACATGTTGAGTAGCGTGTTTGTTTGGAGGTACGTATGGCTGGCAATGAAAAGGGAAGTGCTACAATAGGGTTTTTCGAAAGATATCTGACAGTTTGGGTCCTGCTGTGTATGGCCGTAGGGGTGGTGATCGGTGTCTATGTGCCGGCGGTCCCCACATTCCTTTCCCAATTCGAATATGCGAACGTCTCCATCCCTGTGGCCATCCTTATCTGGCTGATGATCTATCCGATGATGCTCAAAGTCGATTTCGCCAGTATCAGGGAGGTCGGGCAGAATCCGCGGGGCCTGGTGGTCACGTGGGTTTCCAACTGGCTGATCAAGCCGTTCACCATGTATGCCATAGCGATATTCTTCTTCTATGTGGTCTACCAGTCGTTTCTCCCCCGGGACCTCGCCCGTCAGTACCTTGCAGGGGCCGTGTTGCTCGGGGCCGCTCCGTGTACGGCCATGGTCTTTGTCTGGAGCCATCTGACTAAGGGAAATCCCGCCTATACATTGGTGCAGGTTGCCACCAATGACCTGATCATCCTCGTTGCGTTCGTCCCTATTGTCGGATTGCTGCTTGGCATCAGCGGCATTACCATTCCCTGGATGACGCTCTTCCTTTCAGTGGTCCTGTTTGTAGTGATACCCCTTGGAGCCGGTTGGCTCTCCCGGGTAATCATCACAAGAGCTCATGGGTTGGACTACTTTGAGAACACGTTCATCCCTAAGTTCTCCCATAGTACGATCGCCGGGTTGCTGCTGACGCTGATCATCATCTTCTCCTTCCAGGGGCAGACCATCGTGGACAACCCTCTCAATATCGTGCTGATCGCCATTCCCTTGGTCTTGCAAACCTTCCTTATCTTCTTCATAGCGTACATATGGGCAAGGGCTTGGAAACTGCCGCACAATGTGGCGGCCCCGGCCGGTATGATAGGGGCCTCTAATTTCTTTGAACTTGCAGTGGCAGTCGCCATATCGGTATTTGGCCTGAGTTCAGGAGCCACCCTAGCCACGGTGGTCGGTGTCCTTGTAGAGGTGCCGGTAATGCTCACGCTGGTGAAGATAGCCAACAGGACCAAGGGCTGGTTCCCTGCACAGGCAGCGTAAGGGATGCCTGGGTGCGCGAAAGCACGCCAAGGATGAAAATTCCTGTTCCACCCCTCTGTTGTGCTCGTTGGTAACAAATTTGAGAAGGGGCCAACCTATGCTGCTAGATACCAATCCCAGCATCAGGGAGGTCCTTTGCTTGGGAGGGCGTTCATGAATTCCACTACAGCGTTATCAGCTATGATATCCGCTTGAACTAAATTCCTGGTAAGGCGAAGACCTTCCATGGTTCTGCATCTGCTAAGGGCCACGTATGCCATTCCAGAGTCAAAAACCCCACCGGTAAAATCAATTTGCAATGCGTCAAAGGTTTGCCCTTGAACCTTGTGGATTGTAATCGCCCAGGCAAGGCGAACCGGGAATTGTGATATGTATCCTATCTCTTGCGGGGCTAATGCATGGGTTTTGGGATCTATGGTGTATTTGATGACCGGCCAAACCTCCTTTTCCACGATATGTTGCCCTGTTCTTGTTGTGATGCTCAATGAAGATTCATTGATTTCTTCAACAATGCCCAAGTCCCCGTTTACCCATTTTTTCCCCTTATCATTCTTGATGAACATAACCTGGGCCTTGGGCTTTAGGTGAAGCTTGAAATCTCCGGGAAATACATCATGCAATGTATGTATGGGCCTATCCAGGAGTGCTTTTCCTTCCACCATGGCCTCACATGTTTGAGTCGTACCCTCCAACTTTTCGAGCTTTATGCGATTCATTCGATTGGCAGCTTCCCGAAAGGGGGTGACCTGGACAAAAGAATCAGATTCTGAGAATTCAGGATATCCATGGATAATCCTGTTGAAGTGGTCAAGGTCCTCTCCATGTGCCGATGCATTTCGTATTTTGGATAAAAACTGCAGGTACTCGGGTTGGTTCGTTCTGAACATTTTCTTGAGAGTGATTACTTCCAACGTACTTTTCTGGATGGCTTTGCTTGCAAAAAAGAATCGGATGCCCTGATATGTTTTTTCATAATACTCTTTGACCGCTTTGTCATCAGCGAGAACCGGAGGCAGTTGGTACAAGTCCCCAAAAAGGATGAGCTGTACACCTCCAAAGGGCCTCTCATCCTTTCTGGCGAAACTCAGGGAAGAGCTTATCGCATCAAGCATATCAGGTCGAAGCATGGATACTTCATCAATTATGAGTCTCTGCAGTGCCTGGGCCTTGTGGATGAAGCTCCTGGCGGGGTTGGTCCAAGTCAAGGGGAGTATGTGAAAAGGCATATGGAAAAATGAGTTTATTGTTTGGCCTCCTATCTGCAGGGCTGCTGTTCCTGTAAAGCTCAAAACTGCGATATTGTCCAGAAGTATTGTTTTCAGCAGTTGGATAAGCGTGCTTTTTCCTGTTCCAGGGTCCCCGGTGATGAAAATTGTCTTAGCCTCTGATTTGATCATCCTGATCGCTGCGAGATACTCATCGCTGATCTCTATATCAGCAGGAAGCTTCAGAATTCCTCTGCTCCCGATTATGTTCCTGAGATGCTCTTCTTGTCTCTTCAAGTGCATTGCATGAGCTTCCAACTCTGCTTCTCTAGCTCTCCTCTCTTCATCGATAGCCGTCAGCAGTTGTTGTCGTTTAGTCTTCCAATACTCAGCCTCCCTGTCAGACAATAAGAACTTCGTCACTTGATAAAGATCATCAGCTATAGCAGTCTCACATGATAGCCACTGACTTTCTATCCCATACGATGCCGCGATCTCTCTTCGTCTCTGGGGAGGCAATGCAGCTCCAAGGGTTACAATGATTTTTCGTACAGAGGGAATAGTGGCGATATCGAGAATGTCCTGGGTACCTAGCCTTCTGTCCTGTAACAGGTTCATTACCATTTCTGTGAACATTTCATCTGTTGTTTTGTTTTCTTGGTATGAGCGGACCTGCAGGATTATGGAGGGTAGCAGCTCTGAAAAGAGTGCTGAATCAAGATGAATTATGGTATCCATCACTTCGGCGCCCTTATCCTTGGTGGATTCTAGAATCCACACAAAATGGGGGCGTTTGGTGCATAGCCCTTTTTTGAAGGATGCTGAAACAACCTTATGCACGATGCTGATTTTTCTTGATCGATTACTATCGATGAAATTGTAGGAGAATAGTTTCTGCTGGAGTTCTCCAAATAGGATGTTCATGCTTTTATTCCATAACAGTATTGGCGGACACCACACCAGGCGCATAATCTTGTATTCCTTGCAAAATAGGTCTTGCTCTCTATTGTGGCAATCGTATCAAGCATCCAATTCCTCGTCCTTTCAGCTTCCTTCTGGGTGAAACTCCAGGACATTGTCTCCCCAGTTTTCAAAAACTGGAATTCAAGCGAACATGGCTCATACGTGTCATGCAATAAAGCGAGCGCATACAGATTCAGCTGATGTTTGGATACATACTGTTTTTTTCCTGTTTTATAGTCAATTATTGTTTTGGGATACCCATCATCAATTCTGTCGATGATGCCCTTGACCATATAGCCGCCTACGGGTTCCAGTACAGTTTGCTCTGTTTCTAGGATATCAGATATATCCCTGCCTTTGTTGATGGCGATGAAATTGCGGATATGAGCGATCAGGTCAATCTCATTGATAGGATACAAGTCATCCTCTTGCTCGATTGCTTTTCCCTTGTATTGCATTATTTCCTTGACATGTAACGATGCGAATTCTTGTTTTGAATTGCTTGTCACTTGATCCTTACTATAGAGTTCCAGCATTTTATGGACGACGGAGCCATGGTATGCAGCGCTTCCGGGAGGATCAGGAAGGCCGCATAGATATGCTAGCTCAAAATGCTTGTTGCAATTTTTGAATGTATTCAGCCTAGAATAGGATACATAGTTCTCCTTGAAAATCTCTTCAGGGGCGATCAGCCATCGGGATGCCGAGGGTTTGCTGGATAGGGTGGCAGCTGTAGGAAGGATTGTACTTGTATCCATTGGTTTTACCCGGCGGCTGTTTGGAATGCCATTGGGTTCAATGACAACTGGATTTGCCCTGACTTCCAATGGGGGGTATGGTTCGGTTTGGATACAGGGAGTGCAGGATTCCCCTTGGGGCTTGATGGCCCCAAGTTCTGGGTGAGGCTGTACAAGGGTAATTTCAGCAGAGGTCGGTTTTGCAGTGACTTCTTGTAAGACTGTTTTGTGCTTTGGTTGCTTTTGTATGTTTCTCAAATGCCGGATGCAAAAGAAAATTGTGCCCAAGGAAATCAGATAGAGTGAGGTCAGAGTAGCCACTTCTTCCATAGAATTCTCCTACAACAAAAAAACTAAGCGGAGCATCCAGTTTAGCACATTGGTCCTGGTCCGGGGTATCGTTTTGGGGAACCTATGCATATTTCCGTTAAAACCTCATCTCCATCGGGGCTTAAGCGAGACGGTGAAGACCTTTTCCACGCTTGTGAAGCACAATCCTGAGGCTTAAGCTGAGAGCCTGTGTACGGGGTATGATTTATACCGCTCCATTTTCATTGAAGGGTACGAATTGTTGGTTTTCCTTGACAAAGTCTTCCATTAGGACAACGTTTCGTCCTTTATAGGTTCCCAGGTAGGTGTTCTGTACATGCATGCCTAGCATGGTGAAGATATGACAGCCGATGTATTCACTGATCGTGTTGTTGAGAAGTCCGGTTTCTGGAACTTTACGATGTTCAGAGTCCTGCCATCATAAAGCATTTGAAAGCGATGAATTGGACGAGAATGTGGCAAGTTCCATTTTGGAACATGCCACATAGTTGACCCTTGATTGGTCCTAAACAAGTATTGTCCTCTAGGACTAAAACCAACATTCTGGCTTACTCAAAAAAGGATGGCAGAACTCTTTTGGGTTGATGATTCTGCCATACATGAACATCTGAAAGACATATACAAGACCGATGAACTGGAAGAATCGACAACTATAGGGAAATTCCCAATAGTTCAGACCTAAGGAAACCGGGAAGTCAGCAGGGATTTGTATTGCTATAATTTGGATGTGATTATTGCGGTAGGGTACCGCGTAAATTCCCGTCAAACCACTCAATTCCGTATCTGGGACACCCAGATTACAGTAAATCATCAAAGGCTTTGTCATGGAAGATGAGAGGCTTAAGAGTGGCGTTTTCATCAGCAGATAATAGATATTTTTGCTGACTGTAGCATTGCTTACGATCCAAATGCTGAAAGAACGAAAGGTATGCTATGGTACAAAACAAATTCCATTTTGCGATACCTGTAAAGACTGCTGCAGAGATTGTTTATACCCTCTACAAGGCGGAAGCCAAAATGGCAGAAATTCACTGTCAGGTCCCTTTTCCCCAAGCTTCCCAAGCCTCTATCTTGCGCGCCTTATTCTGCTTGTCATACAAAAAGATTGGCAGCTTTGCTTGTCTGTCAAAAGGTGTTTCCCTATGTTCAGGAGGCATGAATAGGGTGTTTTCCTTTTGCTTGATGGCCGTTATAAAGTCATCAATACTTCTCAGTGGGGTGTCGAAAACAACTCCCATTGTAGCAGAGCCAATCTTGGATACATGATGGATATCATTACCGCAACTCATTGAAAGGTCATGTGCCTGGGCGTAAGCAAAGGCTTTGCGGTCATGTTCTGCATCGTTTTCATTATTGCCCACCTCGATGCCATGCACTAGATGTGGGTAGAGGATAATACTATCCAAATAGTCTCTTTCCCTGAAAGGATGTGCCTGGATCATGCATCCGCCCATACGCTCGACCTCTTTGAACAGTTGTTCCCGACTCCAGTCCATGATCTGGGGATGAGATAGAAGCCACTGTTTGTCTAGGCCATATATGAGGTATTCATCATCGCCGTATGCTGCTTCAAACCCAAAAAAGACTGATAGACCTTGTAGGTCACCTTCCTCTTTAGCATGTTCAAAGCCACGACACAATAATGATACCCGCTCCTCCCATCCCAACGATGAGGGTATGTTTGTATTTCCATTGAAGAAGTGGTCTGTTACGATAATGCCGCTATACCCTGCTTCTTTGTAGGGCTTTATGTAATCTTTTGCCCAAGATTGGGCACAGGCACTCGCCTCTTCAGTGTGTAGATGTGTCTCATATAGAAATCCTTCTCTTCTCAATTCCCAAACTCCTTTGCCAGTATCAGAGATTAGTATAAGGACTTTTCCAAGAAGCGACTATAGCAAACGGTTCTGCACTAGCCTCAAGAAGGGTGGTGGACTGAGATCTATATTGTTCTATAGCAATAGTATGTTCCACAATAGATCTCTTACACCTGATTACAGTAGGGACGTTATATGAGCACATTGTACAAAACTATCAATGACACAGGGTATTCCCCACGAACAATGAGTATCTCCCATGGATAGAAGCCTTGTGGGAGATTATTGGTGCTTCGGATTACGTACGTAGGTGGTGCTTCTGCCTCCACCTTGTCTGAGAATATAGTGCTCTTCTCTGAGCTTCTTAAGTGCGGCTTCAACGGAAGAGCTCCCTATGCTGGGACACAGCTCAAGGATTTCTGCCTTGGTGAACAGGCCCAACTTCTCACTGACAGCTTTTCTGACAATATCATAGGGAGTGCTTTTTTTGTCAATTTCGCCAATTCTGTTTTCAAAATCCTTATAGCGATTCAGAACAATGCCCAGAAAATACTTGATGAATGGCGTATAGTCATTCTCACCCTCATACCATCCCTCAGAGATTGTCCTCAGCACATCATAATAGTCATCCTTGGTCTTTTCGTTCTTCCTTTCCATGCTAATGATGCTTGTTCTTCCTAGTTGTCTTAAGAACTGGAACAAAGCTTGCCCATCAGTGACAGGAGGGCTAGGATAGTCCTATGGTACACGACCAATGGCTAGAACAGCTGGGAGCAGTCCTAAAAGAACAACGGCACTACGATACACAGAACCAATCCTCTTGGTATGAAACTGAGGCTTGCCATATTATCGTTGATAGCTTCTGTTTTGATCCTTCTGCCAAGGCCATCTTCAGCTATGAACTCTACACCTCTTTCCAGAATAAGGTGATGCAGACAGCCAAGCCTGTGTATAGATTTCTCGTTGATGAGGACCAACAGGATATCCTGCCTTGGATTGAGAAAACCATTGAGTTTCCAGTGGCCTACCACCCTCTGCGTGACCGTGAGCTATCTGTTGCCGACTCAACACCGCTGGAACATTTCTTTGAACAACGGTTCTTGGAAGTCTATGGCCCTGATGCCACCAAGTTTCTCTCTAGGGAGTATCCCATCACCAGCAGAAGTGGCAATCCCTTCTTCTTTGATTATGTCGTTGAGCTTCTCGATGGCAACAAGGTTGCGATCGAGGAGAACGGGGTGACCTACCACCATCCCCTGTTGACAGGAAAAGAAGCCTATCGCCATCAGCTGGAAAAGCAAAACACTGCCTCCTATATTGGCATTAAGGTGTTCAGATTCTCCTCCATGGACTGTCAGTTCCCTGCCTTTGTCGATGACCAGATACGCCTCTTCTTTGGAGACCGACGTCTCTTTAGGAGGGTAGGGCTCTCTGTTTCGCGTTCATTCTGCTTATACGAGCATCAAAAAGAAGCTCTTCTGACTATCAGGGAGTTACGTGAAGCCAGTACTGCCCCCCAAGCAGTGCTGCAAGTCTTTCCTACAGCCACGGGTAAATCAAAGATAGTGGAAGAGGACCTTGTCTCCTACCTTACAGAACATCCCTCTGGTCGAGTCCTAATAGTAGGGCCTACTGTGCGTATAGTGCAGGATTGGCTCTGCAGGCTTGATAAGCTCTTTGTGGGGTCATCGATCACCTACGGCACCACAGTCGCTCACCAGGTGCTGGTAGGCACCTACCAGCTCCTGTGGAGCCTTGCAGGCAAGCTGGAAAGCGATGCCTTTGCCTATATCGTCATTGACGAGGCCCATCATGCAGTCTCTCCAGTACTCAGGCGATCGCTACAATACTTCCAACCGAACTTTCTCATCGGCCTAACCGCTACTCCAGACCGACTTGATAGGAAGCGACTTGAAGATGTGTTTGGAACCTACCGGACAACACTGGACCTACGACAAGCCATCGACAAAAAGATAGTTGCTGATGTTCGTTCCTACCGCATAGAAACTAACCTTGATCTATCAGAGGTGAGGTTCAATGGTCGGGAGTACGTCAATGCTGACTTGGAAAGGACTCTGCGTGTAGACTCACGCAATCACCTCATAGTATCGATACTCAAGCAGTATTTCTCCCAAGGGCAGAAAGGCATTGTCTTCTGTGTGAATGTCGCTCACACCAAGGAGATGGAACGCCTGCTACTTGCCTCCGGTATAGAAGCTCAAGCTGTCAGTGGGGAGACTAGGAATGTTGAAACGATAATACAACATTTTCGAACAGGAAACCTACAGTTCCTTTGTAGCTGTAACTTGCTTAATGAAGGGTGGGATGTCCCCGAACTTGAGGTTCTGGTAATGGCAAGGCCTACCATCTCGAAGGTCCTCTATATGCAACAGCTCGGTAGGGGATTGCGACGAACAGCACAGAAGCAAGAGCTCTTTGTCATTGATGTGGTGGACCAGTATGGGGCATTGGCCAGAGCGTGGTCCTGCCATGCCCTGTTTGGCAATCCCGGGTATGTTCCCTTTGGTCTTGTTACCAGGACCTATGCCCCTGGGGATACCATTGATGTCCTAGGGTTGTATGAAACGGTACAAGCTCTTATCCCTGTTGATATCCTCACCTTCGAAAATCAGTATGAAGGCTACCTCGATGTCGAACAAGCTGCGAGGGTTCTGTTTGTGGGCACTTCCACGTTACAGAAATGGGTAACTAAAGGGCAGGTCCAGGCAGACCTGGTCCTGCCTTTCGGATCAAGGAAGATCTTTTATTTCACCCCTGAGAAATTGGAAGAGATCAGGTTAATAAAGAATCTTTCCATACATACTGATGAAACGTTGAAGCAAGACTTCCTCGCCTTCCTGGAAGAAAAAAATTACACCTTCTCCTTCAAGATGGCCTTTATGCTTGGCATGTTGGAACATGCTGACTATCAAGGGGAGGTGAGTATAGATACGGTACTGGCTTACTACCAAAGCTTCTATCTGAAACGGTTGGAGAGAAATATCCCTGTTGACCGTCAGGGATGTGTGTATACCCGTGAATACCTTGAAGATAAAACTCTTCTGAAAAGGAATATGTTACAAAACCCCTTTGAGAAGTTTGAACGAAAGCGGTTTGTCTACTACTCCAAGGACCTTGGATTGTTGGCTTTCCATAGCCAGCTTTGGAAACAGATCGATACTAAAGAGAGACAATCCATCAAGGACCTCTTGCAAAAGAGCCTTAAAACCTATTATGAAGAGCTAGGAGGCCTAGGTGATGACTGATTCTTCCCAGTATTACAACACCCATGCAGAGCAGTATGTCAAAAGTACTGCAGAGGTCGATATGTCTGAGCAGTATGCAATGTTTCTTCCGCATCTAACAAAGGGGTCATCAATCCTAGATGCAGGATGTGGTAGCGGACGTGATAGCCTCTATTTCAAGCAAAGAGGGTACACAGTACAGGCTTTTGATGCATCAGAAGCAATGGTTGAGTCTACTCGTTCCCTTGCTCAGATTCCTGTGCGTAAGCTCACCTTCCTAGAAATGGACTACGACCAAGAGTTCGATGGCATCTGGGCGTGTGCTTCCTTGTTGCATGTACCAAAACAAGAGTCAATAAAAGTGTTTTCTCTCTTGGCAAAAGCCCTTAAGCCAAAAGGATTCCTCTACTGCTCGTTCAAGAACAGAGAGGAAAGTTTTGAAAAGGATGGCCGGATATTCAGTTGTTTTACCCCTGAATCAATGCAGGAGTTTATTCAAGGACTAGAAGCTTTCAAACTAATAGAGATGAAGCTATCTACAGATGTGAGGCCAGGAAGAGAGGATGAAGGCTGGGTGAATGTGGTGATGCAGAAAAGGTGAGGGGGATGGTTGTAAATGTAGGAGGGTAGTTTACATAGGGAAATGTCAACTTATTTGGATTCAAATCTGTCGGAACAAATCCTTTGAAGTGTTTCCTATGGGCACCCTAAAGCAAGAAAAATCCCTGCATTGCAAGAAGTTTTCTCTTTTGGGATCAGAAGAACTTGAACCTTTGACCTACGGATTAATTCTCCATGGGTGGGAAAAGACAGTACCAATAGCGTGTGTATATGAGCTATAATGAGTTTTGATAATAGTAATGAGGACAGGCGATTATGGAAAGCATGACTATTGAATATAAACGAGAATTGACAGATGGGTTTGAGAAAGAAGTTGTAGCATTCTTGAATACGCTAGGAGGTAGCATCTTCATCGGCCTTGATGATGATGGCATGATCATTGGCGTTCAGAATCCTGATAAGCTGTCACTTGCGATTATCGATAGGATAAAAACAAACATACAGCCTTCCCCCTTAGGACTCTTCAATGTGGAAGTTAAGCAAGATCAAGATACTGACAAATCATACATACTCATCATTGTAGCGCAAGGCCTGGAAAAACCATACTTTCTCAAAAAATATGGAATGAGCACAAAAGGATGCTACACCAGAATTGGATCACAGTCCTCCCCTATGACACAGACCATGATAACAGAACTGTTCTCGCGTCGAGTCACTCATACACTGAGCAAAGTAGTTTCCCCTAACCAGCATCTGACATTCACACAACTTAAGATTTACTACGCTGATAAGGGCTTTGATACCAGTAGCGAATTCTTCCTAAAGAATCTTGGACTCTATACAGAGGATGACAGATTCAACTACGCAGCCTACCTCATGTCGGACAATAACAGCAATTCGATAAAGGTTGCGAGGTTCAGAGGCACAGAGAAGCTTGATATCCTTGAACGAAACGAATTCGGCAGATGCTGCCTTATCAAATCAGCATATCAAGTGCTTGATAAGCTTGAAGTCGCAAATGCCACTGTCGTGAGAGTTGGAGGGCAAGCCGCAAGAAAAGAGATCAGACTCGTCGATAAGGGTGCCCTAAGAGAAGCGGTCCTCAACGCTATAATCCACAATGACTATATAAACGGCTCATATCCTGTATTCGAACTATATGATGACCGCCTTGTGGTGATTTCAACCGGAGGGCTTCCTGTAGGGCTCACCGAGGATGAATTCTTCAGAGGACTCTCTCATCCTAGGAACAGAGAACTCATGAGGATATTCTCTGATATGGACCTATGTGAACAGCTTGGTTCAGGGATGAAGAAGATCCTGAAAGCATATCCCAAGAATATCTTCGATATTTCAGATCATTTCATCTCTGTAGATTTCCAATACAACAAGGAAGCCATGGATATCCTTAGTAAAAATAACAATGGCGGAGTAAATGGCGGAGTAAATGGCGGAGTAAATGGCGGAGTAAATGGCGGAGTAAATGGCGGAGTAAATGAAATAGAGACTGAACTATCCGAAAATGCAATACTTGTCTTGAAAGCCATCGAGCGCAATGAAAAACTAACACAACCCCAAATTGCTGATGATTTACAGATGCCTATCAGAACAATGCAAAGAGCGTTGAAAGAGCTGAGAGAAAAACAGTATATACAACGTGAAGGATCTGCTAAGAGCGGACATTATATAGTTCTGAAACCAAATATGTAAGGCAGTAGATTTTTTTCGTTGAGCCCAGAAGGACTTGAACCTCCGATACACCGATTATGAAAGTGCATTTGGTTATATCGATTTTATGCTGGGATACTTATTTGTGCATTGACGATTCGGTTAAGTCCTCTTATTATTCAATTACGTGATTGAGCTCCGGTTGCCTACGGGCCCGGGGCCACTTTTTTTTTAAGGGGGTACTTAGTGTGAGACAAGAGGTGTTGGAAGGGATCTCCGAGCAGGATCAAGAGGTCTTTTTCAGGACACTGCTACGCGTCTCTCAGAAAGCCAAAATGATTATAGCCCGTTAACATGCGGATAAGGACGTATATGAAAACTAATGGTATCGAATTGCTAACAAAAAGGCACCGGTCACCAAAGATGTCATGGTGATGTCTTTGCCTGTTGCGCGAGGGGTGATGGTGCAAGTCCTGTATAACCTTGTGGATACCTTATATCTGGGATTAATCGCAGTGTGCCAGGTTTAGCTAAATCGTAACGAGCTTTCCTGCTTGGATAAAACCGCTCTTTATCAACTTATAGATGTCATAATAGTGACGGGAATATCTTTGGGAAGGAACGTTGTTGTTATAATTTGGTTTTTGCACACTTTTTTAGTACTAAAAAAGTGTGCGAAAATCAGACTGATTAGGCTTAGATTTTTCCTAACTCGGTCTTTCTTTGTCTTAAGATGCCCGCAAGTAATTTTGCTGATTCCTCGATGGCTGGTATAACAACACTATTTCCTACCTGCTTATATGCATGGGTAATACCTACTGGAAAAATAAATTTTTTATCGTCGAATCCTTGTAACCTTAAAATCTCTTTAATTGAAAGTTTTCTTGGATTTAAACCTTTTTGAGGGACTAAACAGTCTGCACCATCTTTATAATATCTTGCTGAAATAGTCCAAGTTACTTGTTTTGATGTGATGGGATAATCCAGCATTCTATACCCAAAACCATTTTTCTTTAATGCATGTTTCTCTTTGTGGCGTTGTAATGATTTCCAAGTTCCATCAGTGAGAGTCCTATCGTGACTAGTTGTATCAATAATGGTGTCGAGGGTCGGGTAGACATAATCATCACCAGGATGTTTTGGAATTACGAATTCTCCGTCTCTGAAAGAAATTCTGTGGGAATCATAACCAAGAAAAAAAACTCTCTCGCGGTGTTGAGGAACCCATTCCCTTCCATCAACAACGTCCATAACACATTTGTATTCCAGTTCATCAAAGGTTTTCTGAATTACTTCCATTGTTCTACCTTTGTCATGAGATTTGATGTTTTTAACATTCTCTAGAAAAAAGAATAATGGTCTTTTGGCTTCAAGAATCCGTGCTATTTCAAAAAACAAAGTACCCTGCGTCTCATCGCTAAACCCCGTAGCGCGACCCATGCTATTCTTCTTTGAGACACCAGCTATTGAAAATGGTTGGCAGGGAAACCCTCCACACAATATGTCATGGTCTGGGATGCTTTGAGCCTCTATGTTCCTAATATCACCAAAGGGGAACACTCCATAATTGGCAAAGTAGGTTTTAGCAGCATGCTTATCCCACTCAGAAGAAAAAACACATTCTCCTCCTTGATTTTGTAATGCTTGACGAAACCCTCCAATCCCAGCAAATAAATCAATAAATTTAAAATCAGAATAGTCGTTTTTTGGGTATGGTATTTTATTTTTGAAATCGAAATCAACATCCTTAATGTATTGTGTTATCTGATTATGTTCCTCTGAGGTTATAAAAGGGATTTGTATGTCGGGATTTTCAATCAAGTGGGTGAGTATAGCAAGCTTCTCTTCGGATTCATGCAAAGAGGAGGCTACTGAGATTAAATCTTGGAAAATATCTAGGAATTCCATTTCAATACCTTTAAGCCTATATTTAAGAATTGTAAATACTATTCAATCATCGATTTGTAAAGAGTAGTTTTTTTATTTGGCTTCTAAACAGGATACTGCATGTATGAAAAATCAACAACCTTGATTAAAAAAATCTACCTTGAACAGTAAAGAATTTATTTCTCTTTTTCTATATAGTATATCACTTGTCTTATTTATGCCCTTAGCCAAAAAATATTAAAGGTTCTTATAGATTTAGTGAATCCGTTTTAAACCAACTTACTATTTTTTGATTAATTTTAAAATAAATTTACTACCCATAATAATGCGAGAATATTTTGTTTCTTCTCTTTACGTATCCGGCTATTATAACTAATGATTGAGCCTGATTTTCATTAAGCTTGGTATTATTATGACTAAAGTTGCAGATAAGGCATACCTTGATTCGTGATGTATAATATACTACCTATGTATGGAGCATCTAATGAAGAACAAATATGAATTGTCTTGTATTGATCTGTTTGCTGGGGCCGGTGGCCTTAGCCTTGGTCTTGAACAAGCAGGGTTTTCAGTGAAGTTTGCAAATGAAATCAATCCAAATGCAGCGCTTACTTATATGAAAAATCGATCACTTCCAAAAGAATCAATCTTTATTGGCGATGTCGCTGTTTTGAATACTAAGTTTGAGGAGCATGAAGCTCAGTTTAAAAATACTTTTCTAGTGTGTGGAGGGCCTCCTTGCCAAGGGTTTTCGACTGCTAATAGGCAACGTTTGATCGATGATCCAAGAAACAGACTTTATCTAGAATATCTGAAGTTTTTGAAACACGTTAAACCACATTTTTTTATCATGGAGAATGTCAGAGGCATGACTCATAGGCTCGATGAAGTCATAGATAACTTTTATGAGTATCTAGGACAAGATTACAACATTTCCTATGGTCTGTTGAATGCTAAAGATTTTTCAATTCCTCAAAATAGAGAGCGATTATTCATAATTGGTAACAATTTAGGTATTTCAACACGGGATGTATTTTTTACCCTATACAGTTCAGTCCAACAGTTTTTTACACTTAATGATGCAATTGCAGATCTTCCAGAATTAAAGCCAAATTCTTATAAAAATAATACCAAAAAAGAGAATGAAGATATTGGATATTTTGACCGCCCTTATGTATATAAAAATACTGAATATGCCAATTTTATCAATGATGGGCGAACAATACACAATTTATACAACCACAAAAATCGATATAACAATGAACGGGATATTGAGATATTTAGACGACTACCTCAGGGTGGGAATTCACTGGATGAGTCTATAAAAGATATTATGCCGTATGCCTCACGCAACCATATGTTCAAAGATAAATATTATAAATTAAAAGAAACTGAAGTTTCTAAAACAATAACTTCTCATATGAAGAATGATTGCAACATGTATATACATCCTACTCAACCAAGGGGTTTGTCGCCAAGAGAAGCCGCTAGAATTCAAACATTCCCTGATGACTATGTGTTTTATGGACCCCAAAACGGATGGTATCTGCAGGTGGGAAATGCTGTGCCTGTAAAATTGGCAGAGAAGATTGGGAGAGCAATATTATCATGCTTAAATTAAACCACCTAGAATTATTTGCAGGTATCGGAGGTTTTAGAAGAGCTTTTGATCTATTAGGGCAGGATCATGGTATTGGTGTGCCTTGTGCTGGTTTTTCTGAGATTGATAAATCTGCAAAGATGACATATAAGGCTAATTATGATCTAACTGATACTCTTGATCTGGGAGACATAGAACTTTTTACTCAAGATTCAAAAGCGATTGAAGATCTGCCTGATTTTACAGTTTTGACTGGAGGGTTCCCTTGTCAATCTTTTAGCATGATGGGATTACAACAGGGATTCGATGACGAACGAGGGAATTTGTTTTTCAACATTTTAAAAATTCTATCTATTAAGAAACCTCCTTTTGTCTTGCTTGAGAATGTAAGACGTCTCCTTACTCATGATGATAAAAGAACGTTTACTGTTATCTGCCAGTCTATGAGGTCTCTTGGGTATAGCGTGCATTACGATGTATTCAATACTCAGAATTTTGGATTAGCACAAAAGCGAAACAGAGTTTTTATTTTTGCATCTCGAGTACCTTTACCAAAGTCATTTGAATTCAACCAAAAAAAAGTGATGCTAGAATTTCAGGGCTTAGTAAATTCAAGAAATCATTCTTTACAAATACAAAAAGATGTCTTGGATATTCTTGGTAGAGATGTTGATCGTAAATATTTTCTATCTGAAAAGATAAAGCCTACTATTTTGTCTGATGGAACAGGTAATTATTTTAGTAAGTCTACGATCAATTGCCTGGTCGCTCGCCCTTTAACTGCCACTATGGTAAAAATGCATAGAGCGAATCAAGACAACTATTATTCACATGATTTTCTAAATAGTGCTGATCCATATTCAATAGCGGCATTGGATCTACCTAAAACAGAGTTGCTAAAAAAAGATATTAGGAGGCTGACTCCAAAGGAGGCTCTTCTGTTACAAGGATTTTCAACTGATTTTTATAAAAAAGCATTTGCTAGCGGGGTGAGTGAGTTTCAGTTGCTAAAGCAAGCAGGAAATGCCGTGAGCGTAAATACTGTTTATTCAATTTTATATTATTTGTTTATAAGGGAAAAATTAATATAAGGAGGAGAGGTCATATGTTGGATCTGTTTACAATGCATTCAGAGCATAAGATTGGTATTAAGTGTCTTTCAGAGGCTGATTTGGGTCTTGGGAAATCCCATCAAACCCATATTGGGTTATATGGTGAAGTCTTATCATATCTTCCTGACCATTTTTATAGTGAGAAAGGGCTGCTATTCAACGATGACAATTTTAATCTTGTTACAATGTTTTTTGATCGTATAACGAATCCTGATGGAACAACTAGAAGTCCTAAATTTAGGCTTGGTGATGCAAATGAAGTTTCACTCATTGGAAAAATTAGAGAGATCGTAAAAAACAATCCCAGTGACAGTTGGTATTTACTTTGGTTTGGGATTGATAACGGAAGTATTCTCTCCGTCCTTTTCAAGGAGAAAGATAAACTATTCAAGTTGTTGAAAATTCTAGGAATCGTTGATTCAAACAATTGTAAAAGGGTTGTTTCATTTTCTGACACTTATTTTAGTTCGCTTGTGGATGTTCTTCAAGGATGGATTTATTCGATTATGCAGGATTCATTGAAAGAGATGGAGAAATCTACATTTTCACAAAGGCCATTTAATAGATTGGAACTAGAGCTAAATAACATTTTTGATATTTCAGACCGGTTTTTAGCGATATATCAACTTGCAATTTCTCATTGTTATCATTACCTAGAGGAGCAGAAACAGCTAGGGACAATACTTGGATATGAATTACTTTCGAAAACTGAAGAGCAAGATAACTCTAATATCTTTTTGATAACTAAGAAGAATGGAGAGTCAAAAACAATGATTCTCAAAGCAACAGAGTTTGACGTTAAGCAGCCTTTCATCCTTGGTATTGATGACCTTCAATTGATTTATACAGCTTATCCTAATTCTTCGATTGGAATCATCAGATTCTTTAATGTTGATAATAGTGGGTGTATGATGCAAATTTGTAATTCATTGTTGCGATTGGTTTCTCAAGTATTAAATCCAATTTCTGTTATAATTGAAGCTAGTTTGCCTTCCAATTCGCCTATCATGAATTTTATTCTGGGAGTCGTTGAATCAAAATATCCAGGTCATTTCAGTCAAGTTATCAAGCTTCCAAGGTGAAGTTTTGCATTTAATATGCAACTTAGAGTGATAATCTACTCTAAAAGGTAATATTATTTTGTTTTCGATTGTTCCATAGTCTATACTTAGGAGGAAGGGTAAAAAGTGATATGGATGATAAGTTGATCGGTTTGTTACGAGTTGTAGCGCAAACACAGGTTTCTTTATTAAAGCAAAACCAGTTGCTGTCTAATGATGAATGTAAAAGTGAATTGAAAAAAATTCTGTATTCAAATGTAGGAAGCATAGCAGACGACTATTTGGATGGATTAGTTGATGAAGCTCTTAAACCTTACACCACGACAAAAATTGCTTCTGAAGCGGCAATAGTCCCAAAAAATATATTTCCATGGGCCCTAATACATGATTTCCCTTCTAATGAATCGTCAAGGACGTATTGGAAGGCGTATGAAATTAGTCTAAAACGATATATGCACTTTGATGATGAACAAGTCCTAGAGCTTAAGAATGATTCCTTGGCAATTGTAAACCATTTAATGAGTCCCAAAGTGAAATTTGATAAGAAGGATAAGTTTAGATTTATAAAAAAAGGACTTGTGTATGGAAACGTTCAGTCTGGAAAGACTGCAACTTTTGGAGGAGTTATAGCTCAATATGTATCCATGGGATGCCGTATTGTAATCGTACTGTCAGGAATATATAATAACCTCCGTGATCAAACTTTAAATCGCTTGAGAAGAGATCTTGGCATCGATAATCCACCTATACCCAATATGAAGTGGCATCTCATAACAAATCCTTCTGATTTGTTAGCTGATAATTGTCAAAAAATTGATAGCATTCTTTCAGGTGAGGGCACTGTAGTTTTTGGCGTTTTTAAAAAGCAATCTCAAGTTTTGAAGAGACTGAATGAGAATTTTCTTGGTATTAACAACAAATCCTATCTTTCTAATTACCAAGCTCTAATCATTGATGATGAGTGTGACCAGGCATCGATCAATGTAGCCGATATATCAGAAGATGAGCGAAGTAAAATTAATGAACAGATAATTGAAATGTTTAAAAAGTTTCCTCGTTACTCTTATATAGGTTTTACTGCCACACCATATGCTAATGTACTTAATGAACCTCCCGGCGAGTACAGTTTGTATCCTTCTGATTTTATTGTTGCATTACCTGAAAAAGAGGATTATTTCGGAGCATCAAAAATATTTGGCTTAGGTGAAGAATTTGAAGAGTATGATCAAGGCTTGCGAACTCTAAATATAGTTAATACCTATAATAATGAAACTAGAAGGAAACACGTAGTTTTAGGTTTTACTGAACTGAAATTGCTTGTAGACGCGATTCGTTATTTCTTGCTAGCAACAATATGCAAGTATTGGAGGGCTAAGACTCTCAATCCCCCTAATGAAAGACTTTTATCGCATTCGACAATGATGATTCATTGTTCCCATCGGATAGCAGATCAAAGAGAAATTCTCGGAAATATTACTGATATCTTTACAAAGATTAAAGAAGAATATTTCACTGAAAGAAAACTATCCTATGGCCTTTTTCGTGCTATATGGAATAAAGAGTATGTGCAAAAGCTCGAGGATAATAAGGGAGCTATAGAGGACCAATTTTCTAAAGGCACCTTAGATTTTTTGATTGAACCAGATTTTGATGTGTTATTCAAAAATCTTGATACTATATTTTCCAGAGTTGAGCTAAAGATTGATAACGGCCAGGCTACTGAACTTGAGAGACTAAACTATGATGATGAGAATCCAGCTGTGTATATTGCAGTAGGTGGGAATACCTTGTCTAGAGGTTTGACTCTTGAAGGGTTAGTAGTGAGCTTCTTTTCTCGTTCCACTAAAAACTTTGATTCATTGATGCAAATGGGTCGATGGTTTGGGTACAGAAAAGGATATGAAGACCTTCCAAGGCTTTGGATGCCAATAAATACCATGATAAATTTTCAGTTTTTGGCAGGTGTCGATGTAGATTTACGGGAATCTATCAAGCGATATGAATTAGATACTACGCCCCGGCAAGTGGCACTTGCAATTAGAACTAACCCACATATGCAGATTGTAAGAAAAATGGCGATGCAGGGAGCAGTGCAAGCATCAATTAACTATGCAGGGCATAGACCGCAAACTATTTATTTTAGTACTGAAACTGCATGGTTACAGCGTAATATTGATGCTTCTGTAAAGCTAGTAAACAGTTCTGTGTCCAATTATTCACGACAGATTGGAAATAATTACATTTTTGAGGATATTAGTTTTGAGGATTTAGATTCATTCATGACTGAATATCAGTTCCATGAAAATTCTCTGGGGCTGGATAAAGATCTTTTGCGAAGTTTCATTTCAAAAGCACGTGCTAAGGGCTACTTAACAAAATGGAATCTAGTCCTATATTCAGTAGCTGGACAAAAAGGGGATTGCGAACTATTTGAACCACTTTTTAATCACCCTGTTAATTATCTTAATCGTGGTCAGATTATTGATGTTGAAGGCAGAGTTAATTTGAAAGCAATAACATCTAGAGGTGATATCCTGTGTGATACAGAAATTGATGGTTCGAAATTCAGTAATGAGTCTCAATTTCAAGAAAGAAACGACTATTTTATTTCTCGAGGTGAAGATGTTCCAGGTCTCTTGATCTTATATCCTATATACAAGAAATCTACTGCTACTTCAGGTGATCGTTACGATTTAAATCTAGAAGCTGATATCATTGGTGTAGCGTTTGTATTTCCAAAATTGCAAGATAACTCAGCTTTAGCAGATTCAGTAGTTGTTGCTTTACCTTCTTTTGATTCTTTAGAGGGAGAATTAGATGATCAAGATTGAACGTGCATCTTTGTTGCAAATCTGGGAAAAACAAATGTTAGAACAGGAGTTTTATTGGGAGAATTCTGGGGGAACTATATTTGACGTGCCTTTCTACATTGGATTGTCTAAAAACAGAGCCCCTTCCATAGCTTTCGTACAGGGCTTAAATTCTGCTGTCATTGAACATCAATTTGGTTGTCTACATTTAAGCTCTTTTCAAGTTCCTGAGTTTAGAAATTATCTGCTAGTGCTTGAATGTACTGATTTAGAATATATGCCCTTATTTGCAGTGATGTGTTCTTCCTTTCTATTGGAATACTCTATAAAAGAGTGCCATTTGAGCGTAGAAGAAGCATTGCACCAAGAGTGTAAAATTTGGGAGAAAGTATTTGTTCCAGAAGAGGGGAATGAACCAATTGGATTGCTGGGTGAGTTGTATGTATATAAAAAAATACTTGAATCTAAAAAATATCACCCAATATGGCATTATCCAATTAAGGTTACGAAAGATATTGAACTGTCTCCAACTAAAGATCTAGAAGTTAAAACATCAGGAAGACGAAGAGGGTTTTTGGTCTCTATTCATGGCTTACTACAACTTCTCGAGCATGGTGAAAAAAGCATCGATTTAGTATTTGTAAGAGTTGAAAAAGTAGCTAAAAATGGTGACATTTCAATTACTAAACTATATAAACAAATAGAGAGTTGCTTAACTAATAATCAACGTTTGGCAATTGATAAATTGGATGAGGATTTATCCTCACAGACCTATAATGTTATTGAGAGTAAAGTCTTTAGAGTGGATTCGTCTTTTCCTAGAATAGTTCCTTCCACGTTGGATCATGTTTTGGGCAAAGATCGAATTAGTGCAGTTCAATACAGCATCGAGCTATCTGATTATCCATCTATCAGCTTGGATGAATATATAAAACAAGCGGAGTAAGAATATGTATCAAGGTCATGAATATACTGACGATAGTTGGATGAGATACAATGGAAACATTTTTCTAAAATCACTAGATGGTTCCGATATTATCCGCACAGATTTATTGCTAAGAGAAGCTGTTCAAAATTCTTATGATGCTAAAAAATCCCCTGATAGTCCAGTTGATTTTTATTTGAATGGAATTAATTTAGACAAAGATCAATCTACATATTTATCAACCTTTCTTAGGGGTGTGGAAGGTGCTGCAGCAAAAGCCTTGGCCGAAGATATTACTGATGGGTTGTTCTGTCTCGAAGTGGCAGACAAAGGAACCGTTGGGTTACAGGGACCATGTCAGCAATATGACTCAGAAGGAATTATTATTGAGGCTGAAGCATATAACTATCGAGATTTTGTCTTAATGATGGGTGGATCTAAAGATGGTCAGTCAGGTGGTATCTTTGGTATAGGTAAAGCTTCATTTTTTTTAGTTTCAAAGTTTCATGCCGTAATAATCTATTCTAGAACCGAATATCTAGGGGAGCCCGAAACTCGGCTAATCGTTAGGTTTTTTAGGGAAGATAGTAAGGGTGAGATGCAGAAATATTGGATTGGGGATTGGAATGAAGATAAACATCCTAAAGAGAGAAGTCCTTACCCCTTTATTAATGAGAAAGCCGATTTTTTTGCCAAAAACTTAGGAATGATGGAGTATTCAGCTGATGAATATGGTACGAGTATATTAATTCTAGGTTGTAATTTAGAGAATGAGAGAGAAGAAGAGGTAGCAAAATCTCCTGAACTAGTTTTGAGTGAATTTGTGCCAAAAAGAATACCCCATTGGTTTTGGCCTAAAATGATAACTCCAAATGTAAATGAAACTATCCGATTTCATGTTGCTCTAAATGGATTTGACATTCCAATAAAATCACCAGAAGATGGGAGTTCACCTTATTTTTACTACGGATTCCCTTATCATACATGGAAAAGAGAAGGGTCTGAAGGCGATGGTATGATTGAGTGTAAGAGGCCCAAAGTAACTCTGGGGAGGGTCACTACACATAAAACGTCTTCGCTAAGGACGAGTGAAGTCGATGAGTTGTTCGGTGAAGGAAATAATGTTTGTCTTGCATACATGAGAAATGTTGAATTAATCGTAAGGTATGAGACTTTTTATGTTTCAGGTATTGGTTCAGAACTTTTATATGCAATGTTCCACACAGACCCTAACAGCCATGCCAATGATGAAAAGGCAGGTTCTGTTGAAAAAGCTTTTAGGGAAGCAGAAAACCAAACTCATGATAGATGGTCAGAAAATCAGGTTCATGATAGGCAGAGAACATATGTACGGGTTGGATTGAAAAGAATTAAGGATTTTTTAAAGGAAAATTATGATACTCCTAATATACCAGTGGGTAGCTCAGAAGTTTCAACAACCCTTGCAGGTATGATAGGAAGTTTTTTGCCATATGGAAGCGGTTCAGGAGCCTCAAGACGCCGTTCATCTCCTAGCAGTGGGGGAGGTGGTGGGCCTAAGAAACAGAACGTTAATGCTACATTTGAATTAGTTGGGATTCCTGAGTTTCTTGATGATGGAGAAGTTGTTAGACGGATAATTTATAGGATACGAGCAAAAAAACGCGAAAAACCCATAAGACCTGTAGTTTTAGTAGTTTTAGCTGATGGAAGAAGAACCAATGAATTAGATTTAGTTGTTTTGGAAGATATTTACTTTTCTACAGAAAAAGATACTAACAGCAAAGAACGAGCATCTTACACTAATGGTATCCTTACTCTTGAAAAGGAAGGGTTTTATTTCTTTTCTTTTAAAGTAACGGGTAATGTGGTTTTTGAGTGTAAGCTATTGGAGGCCAGTAATGAGTAAAAAAAAGGAACTATACTCCTATTTGGTACCAAGACCGGAAAATTTCAAAGTTGCTTGGTCCTATTCAACGAATGAACCCTCTTTAAGTTTAGTTTTAAATTCTCCTGTTAATATTGATTGGACAAAAGGTACCGATGTTCAGTGTGCAATTGAAATAAATATAAATAAAATCGAGGAATATTTTATTTTCCTACAGAGAGAACAGAATCTTGTATTTAGTCTTGTTGTTAGTTGGTATTCTCCTTTCGCCCTTGGTGGGACCTCATTGCGAGGTATTATTGGGACATGTGACTGTTTAATAACGGGAAATCCCGAGACATTCTCTATACATGGAACAGTCCCTGGAAATCTTGTTAGTGGTGAGCTTCATCTCACAGCACAACTTGTTGTGAAAATTCCTGGGATTCATACTGGATATTCTGTTGGTGTAGATATCTGGAGTGAAAATGTTGAACTGATATTAGAAGGTGCTAGGACACTTTTTCCAACTAAAATTATATCGTTCTCATCTGATCCCAAATTACCTAATGGATCACTTTATTATCTCCTTAGGGAAGTGGAATATTTAGATTTTAATGAACCCTTTAACAATGTGTATACTCTGTTGCTTAATGAAGATAATGAATTAACGGCCATACTTAATTCCACATCAAAAAACCCTATCCTCCCAGTACAAGGGTTGTTACAATTTGTACAGATGAGTGTATACAGAGAGATTATGAGTGATATAGCCACTTATAAAGATGAAATGGTGGAGAGTCTAAACAATCCAGAAAAATACGATATCGGGTCTATAGGCTTTGCTTACCACTCAATTTTTAACCAAATCTTAGTAGATTACACTATGTTTCAGAAAATAGATTTTTTAAAATCGTTTCAAGAAAATCAGACAAAATTAGATTTGCTATTACAACAAGCAGTTTTTTTACAGGAGTTGGTATGACTTTATTTCCTAAATTTCCATTTTATTTAGCAAGCCCATACTATGAAGAGAATATTCTTAAATACATGGATCCTAAAATACTGCGATCCAAAATTGATATTGAAAATAACGATGGTCTTTCTAAACTTCCTATAGGAGATACCATTGATAACAAAGAAATTCAGTCTATTCGGGATAAATGTATGCTTGAATTGGAATCATACGGGGTATCAATAGATCAACCACCAAATGACTCAATACGGCATGAATTAGATTATCGTTTTACAGTATCACTCTACAAGAATCTTCAAAATTATTTAGAACCCTCAATGGCTTCTGATACAGAGATGTGGATGTTTTTCAATCTTAGAGTTTTTCCTGATTTAGTTATCTACCGGTGGAGAAAGAAGAGTGGTCAAAATTATTCAATTAATCCTGAACATTTTTTTAAACTTACAAGAAACTATTGCGGGACCCTATGGTGGCGCGCCCATTTCTTCAGAGATGAGTTAAACCCTAATGATCAGTGGTGGCTGCTTAGACAACTTTCTGAAGATAATCTGGTATCAATTACAGAAAGAACAAATTTAAGAGGATATTCCAAGCTCCCTCTTGTTTTAGGTAAAAAGATGATTGAAATCAACAAACTTGAGACTCCCTATAAATTTAAGGAAATTCTTTTTCGAAGGATGATGGTAATTCTTCTTGCAAGGGTAAGTTGCCTTAATCTTCATTTGTTGGAGACCATGCAAGGGGAAGTGGAGGAATTAGTTGATGGAGCCTATGGGCTAGCATATGAAGAATTAAACCCTCAAAAAGGTGAAACAATAAAAAAACAATCTCGAACAATACATAATGTTGTGGATCCAGAATCTGTGATTGCATGGTTAGTTACTCAACCAAATACCAATGGTACATTGTATTTAGAAAATGTTGCTAAACAGTATATGGATATACTCAATTCAACACCAAAAAAACTAGAATTATCAATCCCACTTACCGAAAGGAGTGTTTTTTCGTGTCACTCTCCAGAAGAACTTACTTCTTTTTGGGATAACTTCAAAACTGCCCCTAACTACCAAACAGTAAACAGTTCTACATCAGGTATGTTTGCTGCAGGTATGAGTTGTCTAATGCGCTACTTACAACATATTTCGAAAACTACGCCGATAGCTGATATAGCAGGCAAGCCTGACGTAATTCATTTGATTAAGAGTTTTGAATTAAAATATGTGGATAAACGTAATTCTGGTGGAGCATTGTGGGTCATTGGAGGGAGAGAATTAACTGCGGTAATGATAAAGTTGCGTAACTCAGGATTCCGATTCCTGCTTAAGGAAGGTGGCGGAAAAAGTAGCGACTACAAGGATGCTTGGTGGCATAGATAAAGAACACACAGATATTTCTCATGAACCAGCAAAATGTTGCCGATGTGGCTTACAAAACAAGAAAACTCCCTGCACTGCAAGGAGTTTTCTCTTTGGGCCCAGAAGGACTTGAACCTTCGACCCACGGATTATGAGTCCGATGCTCTAACCAACTGAGCTATAGGCCCGAAAAGCTTTTAGTAATGTATAAGATTTTATTGAGAATGTAAAGAACGTTATGAAAGTTCTTTGCAGTCTATTTTGGCAACCTGTCCTTCTACCAGTCAGGTCTGTACACTTCCTTCTTTTCTAGAGCCTCCAAAAGAAACCTTGCCCCTTGGTTATCCTTAGGATTAAGATGGAGAATCTTCTTAGCTATTAGTGCTGCCTCATCAAAATTCTCATTTTTCCAATACCAGCAGGAAAGAGCTAGCAGGGCACGAAGATATGGTCTGTTATTGAGATAGCTCCAAGGGAACTGTGCCTCATCATCCAAAGGGAGCCTCTGCTCTGCAATGTAGATCGCTCCCCTAAAACAGTTGAAAGCGCCCCTGAAGGTAGCTGATGAATCAAAATTCATGCTACCCATATGCACCAAGGCATCAATGCACTGAGGCATTTTTTCCCATAGTCTGGCAAGGGCATCATATCTTTTTTTGCTCTCCATCTCTGTTGCCTCAAATACAGGATCACTATTAGGACTAAAGAAACCATAGCCCGTATAATCCTTAAACTCGTATGCATGTATGTTGACCTTGGTATATTCAAGAGGAGGTACATGAAGGTTTTCAAGGATGAGCTCGCTTTGTATGACCGTACCCGATACATAGGAAGCCTTTTTGAACTCCCACTCCTTCTCAACCTCTAAGGTGATGGTATCGAGTTCAAACGTCTTGAAATCTACAGGGCTCTTTATTGAAACTATCTTACCCGTTCTTAAATCTCTCGTACGGTACCCCATATCATTGATCTTCAGAACTATGTATTGCTTTTCCATCAGTATCCTCTCATGGCCAATCCTTACCTTGAATTCTATTTTCGTCAAGGGATAACGCTTGTCCTCTTCTTCTTTTTTCTGCAGAATTGGAAAAGCTTTTTCAAAGGAATACCCATGCTCAAACTCGCAGAACAAATGAAAAAAGAAACTCATGTAACATCCAATTTTGAATTCACCTTTAGCCAGGGGGCTCATAAAGATGAAAGCTATGAAGTCATTATTTTAGTTCCCCAATTACGCATGACTGAGGTTTGTACAACTTTGAGATTAGAGATCAGCAGTGTAGAAAAGCCCCATTTGTTTTATACCATCGGTCTTGATACTGAAAATGGGTGCGCTGCCATTCTTGACAAGTCCAGCCCTATCGAAAGAAACTTTGCCAAATCCTTTATAGATGAACTGGACAATCATGATTGGGCCTTCTTGAAATTATACAATAGGGTGATAACAAACAAGAAATCAGAAGAGTTTACAGAGTTTGAAACCCTGGAAGTTGATTTTTCAGAATATGTTCAGATGATTGAGAAGGATGGATACTACGTTACCTATGTGGAAATATTTCCGAATGCGAAATACCCATCGATCATGTATAAAGGTGAACGATACTACATTGAAGATGAGTATTACATCACCCATAATATATTAACCACAAACTGTGGATTGAGTTGTATGGTCAGGGAAAGGGGTGGCTCATATGATTGGGAAAATCCCAAGTCCCGATTTGCTATACTTGACTATGAAAAGCAGGCCTATACACCCTTTAACGAAGGCGAATACTACGACCAGGCATTCTTCGCTGAAGTCCAGAAACAACTCCCTGATTTGGCTGCCTTGATGAAGAAGCGCCATGCTAATCTACGTCTGGTATATGAGAACTACTGCAAACGGGCTCATCTGCATTTCCCTGTACCTATCTCTTCGATTCAGAATGGAAAATCCCTGAATAGTCTCCTTCCCCCTAGGGTAGGAAGAAACGACCCCTGTCCTTGTGGAAGCGGCAAGAAGTACAAGAAATGCTGTATGCTCTGATAGTTTTTTTTCTTTTTACTTGTAGGGATTTGCCTCACTCTTCTTGAGGGTGTCCTTTTCTGCAAAGCCCAAGGCAGAGAGTACCTTTACCGTCTTATCAAGCTGGTAGGCAGGTATCCATCTCACGGTAAGCCTTACAGCATTGGTATCAGGGGCCTGCTCGGCATAGGGCCTGAGCCCTGCATTGAGCAGGCGGTCGTACTGGGCGTAGGCGGTAAGAAGCGAAGAATAAGCCCCGACCTGTATCTGATACCAGCCGGTGTCACCGGCCCTGTTGTACTTGGACTCAGGAACATCGGGGGCGAATATCAGCGTAAGCGTCACATTGGCAATGCCGCTATCAAGCATGCCTGCCTGCTTGGCAGCGGCAGGGGTCAGGTCGATGATGCGCCCTTCGACAAACGGACCACGGTCGTTGATCCTTACGTCCACACTCCTGTTCTTGTCCAAGTTGGTCACCCGTACCAGGGTGCCGAACTTCAGGCTCTTGTGGGCAGCTGAGAGGGAGGTGGGGTCAAATATTTCCCCATTGGCAGTGAGGCTTTCGCTCTTGTCGCTGGTGTACCAAGACGCTATCCCCTTCTCAATTATAGAGCCAGGCTGTGCTTCAGCTTCTGCGAAAAGCGGAACTACAAATAAGAGACAGACCAAAATGACTATTACTCGTTTCATATCTCTAGTATACGCCTAGCTCTTTTGTTTTAGCAACACAGTGTTGAATTACTCTGCCTATTTCCATTATACTTCACCCCTATGAGCGAAAAGAACATATCTACACATTGGGCGGACATCTACGCCGACAAGATTATTCGTGAGAAGGGCGATAAGGAGTGCTATACCTGCGCTTCTGGCATTACCCCTTCTGGAACTGTCCATATAGGAAACTTCAGAGAGATCATCTCTGTGGACCTTGTGGTGAAGGCACTTAGGGCTAAAGGCAAGAACGTCAGGTTCATCTACAGTTGGGATGACTACGACGTATTCCGCAAGGTTCCCAAAAATATGCCCCAGCCTGAACTGCTGGAAACATACCTCCGCAAACCCATTACCCTCGTACCCGACACCAGCGGCAGGGCAGACAACTACGCCCATGCCAATGAACTGGACGTCGAGAAGATCCTCCCTGTAGTAGGGGTGGAACCTGAGTACCTATACCAGGCCAAGCGCTATCGAGCCAGCGAATATGCCCAAAGCATGCGCATAGCTCTGGAGAAAAGAGACGAGATCAGGGTTATCCTGGATGAGTTCCGAACAGAACCCCTTGAAGAGGACTGGTGGCCCATCTCTGTATTTTCCTCGTTTACCGACAAGGACAACACTACTGTCCTTGGTTGGGACGGAGAGTGGGGTGTCACCTATAGGGATGACGACACAAACCAGACCGAGACCATAGACCTGCGCACCACCCCATACGCCAAGTTGCCTTGGCGCCTGGACTGGCCGATGCGCTGGGCGTATGAAGGGGTCGACTTCGAACCTGCCGGGAAGGACCACCACAGTGAAGGTGGATCGTTTGACACCTCAAGGAAGATGGTCACCGTCTTCGGAGGCGAGGCTCCCGTATCCTTCCAATATGACTTTATCAGCATCAAGGGACGGGGTGGAAAGATTTCCTCCTCAAGCGGAGATGTCATCTCCCTCTATGAAGTGCTGGAAGTCTTTACTCCTGAGATTACCCGTTACATGTTTGCAGGAACCAGACCAAACTCTGAGTTTTCCATCTCCTTCGACCTTGACGTGCTGAAGATGTATGAGGACTACGACACGTGCGAGCGCATCTACTTTAACCTGCTAGCCGTCAACGACAAGCGCAAGGCAAAGGAAGCGAGAATCTATGAACTGAGCCAGGTAGGACCTATCCCCACCGAAGCCTCCTTCCAGATTCCTTTCCGTCACCTCTGTAATCTCCTACAGCTGCATGAAGGCAACATAGCTGTTGCCATCAGCACACTGGGGGAGATGACCGAAAGCCAGAAAGAGCGCCTTGAGGTCCGTTGTGCATGTGCATGGAACTGGATCACCACCTTTGCTCCTGAAGACTTCAAGTACCGTCTTGCAACCGAGGCCGACCCTAAGGTCTCCCTTACCGAAGTGGAGCTCAAGGCCATACATGACCTGACTTCTCTGGTTGAGGTGATGGATAGCCTTGAAGACAAGGAGTACACCACACGCCTCTACGATGCGGCTAAGGACAACGATATTGAGACTGGAGAGTTTTTCCAGCTTGTCTATAGGGTCATGATCGGTAAGGATAAAGGCCCGAAGCTCGGACCCTTTATCAAGACCTGTGGCAAGGAGAAGACCCTCGCAATCCTCAGTCGATATTAACAGAAACGAGGATCCCCCCTTTGTCTTTACTGCATGTTTGGAGAGTATCCATAGTATGATTACTCATTGCTATAATTCTGTGGTATGATAAGCTGTACTGCCGTAAGGGGGGCTTGATCCATGAAGAAAGTTATTGTTTGTATTGCTGTATTGATGGTGATCGCCAATGGCCTGTTTGCTGGTCCTTTTGGTGTTGAAATGGGATGGACTGTTGAAGATTTTAAGAAGAATGGGATCAGAATTCAGTTTACTGAACAGTCTCAGGATATCACGAGATATGAAGTATTTCCTAAATCAACTCACCCTAGATTTGAAAGTTATCATGTAAGAATTGATGAGGTGAAGGGAGTATTTCAAATCTCTGCTTTTGGAGAAGATATAGAAACATCAATATATGGTACTGCACTAAAAAATGCCTATGCGGATGTTAAGAAACAGATTGCCTCTGTCTATAAAGCACCTGAAGAGTATGATTATTTGCGCTCTGGTAGTATCTGGGATGAACCAGAGGATTGGATGATTTCTTTAGAGAAGGAAGAAAGATATCTTATCTCATTTTGGTCTCCAGAAACACAGGGAAACATAGAAACAATCATTTTAGAAGCTGTTGCAATTGACTCTAATACAGGATATTTATACTTGCGATATGAATCTACTGATATTGATGAAGTGCTGGATAGACATAAATCTAATTTGGCAAATATCTTTTAGGGCTATGTTTATAACCCTCTCCATCCTCAGTCGACATTAAGTGCTATAAGCAAAACATAGCCTGCTAATTTTGTTGTATACTGAAGGGGAGCATCCGCTCCCTTTCACCATTTGGAGGTGTTTATGAAAGTTCTTATGATCAACGGTAGCCCTAAGGAAAAGGGCTGCACCTATACTGCCTTGAGCGAAGTCGCCACTTCACTCACAAAGCAAGGCATCGAAAGCGAAATCCTCTGGATAGGCAAAGGCGCAATCTATGGCTGCAGTGCCTGTGGATCCTGTAAGACTACAGGAGTCTGTATCTTTACCGAGGATGGGGTAAACGAAGCAGCACTCAAGGCGAAAGCCTGTGATGCCCTCATTCTGGGTTCCCCTGTCTACTATGCCTCTGCCAATGGGGCCTTGAGTTCGTTTTGTGACAGGCTGTTTCGCTGTGTGATAAAAGACATGGCATTCAAGCCCGGAGCCGCAGTCGCATCATGTCGTAGGGGAGGCTCTAGCGCCACCTTTGACCAGCTGAACAAATACTTCACCATCAGCCAGATGCCCGTTGTCTCCTCAACCTATTGGAATGGTGTCCATGGCCGTAAGCCAGAGGAGGTGGAGCAGGATCTGGAAGGCTTGCAGGTGATGCGCAACCTTGGCTCTAACATGGCTTGGCTGCTCAGGTGCATTGAGGCAGGGAAAAATAATGGTATTTCACTTCCAGAGGGTGAGAAACCCATAATGACCAGCTTTATTCGCTAGGAAAAGAGCTGCCCCCTGACTGGAAGAATCTTCTTGGCAGGGGGCATACTACCACTTCTTGTTTCCTGGTTTGCTATAAAGAATAGATATAGAAGCGCTGGGGGCAGCGGTATGAGAAGAGATAGTTCGGCTACTATCTGGCTTTGTGGGATTAAAGACATCGTTGAGCCAATGATATGGTGATCATTTGGTAGCAAGCCACTGAAAAAGGTTCTTTTGCTGGATCCCTTCGCTGACTTACGCTGTATACTGTAAAAAGTGTGGAATTCAAGGTATAGAAGTAACAAGGTGACGCGTATGAATAAAATTGAATATTGAAGAAAATCAGCTGCTTGCATTGCTGACCTATGAAATGTGTGAGCAAGTGTTACAAAAAACCAGAGGAGAATTACAATGGATTCAAGAACAACTTTAGATGCCGCAATCGAATTTGCTAATCGTGCAGCAGCAATGTTTCATCCTAAAGAAGTAGTTCTGTTTGGTTCTCAAGTGCAGGGGAAACCTCATAAGGATAGTGATATTGATATAGCTGTTGTTTTTGATCTGTTAGATGATTCCAGATTAGAAAAAGCATTCCAGCTCTATAAACTCCGCCGGGATATTGATACTCGTATAGAGCCGATACTCGTTCAGAAGAGTAACGATTCAAGTGGTTTCTATAACCATATCAAAGCAACTGGAAAGGTTTTGCATCAAGAATAGAAAATACTAGAAATATGCGAATTGAAAAAACGTGTACATGGGGTATTCTGAACTTGTCTTTTCCCAGTGGCAATTCCCTCCAAGTATATTCCTAAGCATAGAAAAGACAAGGTGACCTATTTGGTCACCTTGTTCCTTGTTAGCGTAGGATCCTATCCAACACCGCAGCATTGTTTCTCCACTTGTCCTGGGCCTTTACCCTAAGGTCCAGCTGCAGCTTCTTACCTGGGAATATCGCCCTGATCTCAGGCGTTGCACCAGTTCGGATCTTCTTGATGTTCGCCCCGCCCTTGCCTACGACAATGCCCTTCTGAGTCTCCCGCTCCACGATGATGGCGGCCCTCACCCAGATGGTGTTGGTCTCCTCATTGTGTTCGATGTCCTCAACGGTTACATAGATGGCATGGGGGATCTCTTCGGTCACCAGGTTGATCGCCTTCTCTCGGATGATCTCGCTGATGCGGAACTCCAAAGGCTGGTCGGTATAGGAATCCTCTGCATAAAGCAGCTCGCCTTCCGGTGCCAGCTTGTACAGCTCGATGAGAATCTCATCGACACCTTCGTCGAGCTTCGCGGAAGCCGTCACCACAACAGAATCGGGCAGCTGCTCGGCAAGGAATGCCTTGGCCCCTTCATGCTCACCGATGGTGAGGATGTCGCTTTTGTTGATGCATGCGACGACCGGGCTCTTTACCTTGGCAAGGGTCTGGGCTATCGCCTTCTCCTCCTCACCGGGTGGGCGCTTCGCATCGACGATGTACAGCACGATGTCGCTGTCCTCCAGGGTCCTGATCGCAGTCTCCTGCAACCGTTTGTTCATGGTCTTGTCGCTCAGGTGGTAGCCTGGGGTATCGGTGAAGATCAACTGACCCCTGGGGTCGGTATAGATGCCTCGGATGGCATTGCGAGTGGTCTGGGGCGTGGCAGCGGTGATGGATACCTTCATCTCGGTGATGGTATTGAGCAGGGTGCTCTTGCCGGCAGACGGCCTTCCTATAATAGCAACAGTAGCACATTTCATGAACAGATCCTCCGCCTTGAAGTATAGCGAAACATATGGACAGTGGATACAGAATGGCCAAGAAACCTCAAAGGCCGATGTTTATGGCCTGTCATCCCTTTTCAATATCTACCTTATCCCGTATACTTGGACAAAACGCGTAAGCGACAAACCTTTATGAAGAGAGGCTTTTCATGCCAAATACAGAAGAAGAGAAGAAGCCTGCAGTGCAGGATCCCCAGATAAACGAAAAACTCCTTAAGACCCGCTCCATCATGCTCAGCGGTGAGATCAACAAGGAGAGCGCCGAGCAAGTCATCAAGCAGCTGCTGGTCCTTGAAGGCGAGAGCAACGACCCTGTGAAGGTCTTCATCAACAGCCCCGGAGGGGATGTCGATGCCGGCTACGCCATCTTTGACATGGCCCGCTTTGTCTCCTGCCCTGTGACCATGATAGGCATGGGCCTTGTTGCCAGCGCAGCGGCTCTGGTCCTGCTTGCAGTGCCTGCAGAGAGAAGGGTGGCCCTTCCCAACTCGACCTACCTCATCCACCAGCCCATGAGCGGCATGAAGGGTGTAGCCACAGATATCGAGATACACGCCCTCCACCTGGAGAAGCTCAGGACCAAGCTCGATGCACTCATCGCCCAGGAGACAGGCCGTACACCTGAGCAGGTCAAAAAGGACACCGAGCGCGACCACTGGCTATCGAGTTCAGAGGCCCTCTCCTATGGCTTGGTAAGTAGGATCGTACAATCAAGGAGTGAGCTCTAGCACCCTATGGCAAAGACAAGATACCTCAGCGAAACGGAAAAGCAACAGGGACGAAAACACATGTACCGGCAGGAAGTATACAATGGCATTGCATACAGCCTGCTCGGTGATACCATCGTCTACCTGCTCGCCATTTACTTCGGTGCGGGTAACCTTGCCTTGGGCTATATCGCCTCAGCCTCCTACATAGCAGGGGTGGTGCTTCCTTTTGTCTCCGTCATATTCAAGGGGAAGAACCAGATCAAGGTGCAGTCGGCCGTATGGCTGGTCAGAGGTGTTGTCTGCTTTGGCTATGTGGGTCTCTTCTTCCTGACCGGTGATGCGGCGGTATTGCTCTTGCTTGGCATCTACACTGTCTTCAACGTCTTCCGCATGATCGGTATAGCGCTTAATGACTTCACCATGAAAAGCATCAGCAGCGTCTCCAACAGGGGCAAGGTGGTGGCCAACGTCAACGTTGCCTACCAAAGCTCCTCCATGGTCGTGCGCTGCATCACCGCCTTAGTGCTGGGCATCCAGCAGTTTTCCGGCCTTATTGGTCTTATCGGGCTACAGGTGATAGGGTCCATCATGAATTTCTTTGCTGCCTACGAGATGTCCCTCATCCCCTCGCGCAGCACCATCAGCCATAAGAAGGGCCGGACGGTGGTCACCATCTTCAAGGAAGCGATGATGCAGTCCTCCTTGAGCCGGAGACTCATCCTCAGGTGGATCGCCACCGCTGTCGCCGTCATCTTTGGCCTGACGGTTCCTTTTCTCAGAATTGAGCTTGGGCTCTCCAACAGCATGGTCGTACTCTACTCAGTGGTGCTGGGCCTTGCCGTGGTTGCGGCTTCCTACATAAGCCGCCAGTTCTCCGACCGCCTCGGTTCACGCCCCCTGGTATTCATATCCACTCTCTTCTCCCTCTTCTTTTTCCTGCTATGGGCCCTGATAACCCCGGCCGTCGCCCCCATCTGGTTCTTCTTCCTCGGATTTTTAACCAACTTCTTTGTCGGACTCATTGCCCTTCTGGTGTTCCGTCTGGTGCAGCAGGTTATGCCCGACGATGATGCGGTCGGCTTCAACTCCATGGTGAACTTTGTCATAGCGATCATAGCCTTCTTTGTCGGTATCATCAGTGGCCTGTTGGCCAATAGCGGCGATGTTGCCCGCTCGATCTTCATCCTTGACGGCAGGGCCGCCGGCAATGGCTATACCCTGGTATTCCTCTTTGCGATGGCCCTCACAGCCGTAGAGGCCCTGGTGGCCGCAAGGCTCCAGGAAGTGGGCGCCTACTCCTCCCAGGCCGCAGCGGCCGTAGTCTTCTCCATGCACGGCTTGAAGGCCGTCTCCATGATCGAGAAGCTGGAGAAGACCACAGACCCTGCCAAGCGCAGGTTCCTGATGCATTCGCTTGGGAGCAACTACAACAACATGGCAACCAGCGAGATCAGGTCCATCCTTGCCTCGCCCTTCTCCTCGGATAAGATTGAGGCTGTGCGCGCCCTTGCCGACAGACCGAGAAAAGCCCTTTTGGACGACCTGATCAAGGTGGCGCGGGATGATGACTCCTACGTACAGCTCGATGCCATTGCGGCACTCGGCTCGTATAAGAAGGATCCCAAGGTCAAGGAGGTGATGCTCAATCTGCTTGAGCACGGACGGTGGTCATCGGTACGCTCCATGGCGAGCAAGACCTTGGCACGCATCACCGACACCACCGAATACCTGCCCCTGATAAACGAACTCTCCCACTCGGCAAAGCATATTGACGAGGTGATCGACTACCTTATCGCAAAGCGCCATATGGACAAGGAGGGCGCCTTCTACCAGGAGTTCTTCCTCTCTGTCGAACAGGGCAGGAGCGCAACCTTCCGTCAGACCCGCTATGCTGTCATAGCATCGTTCTTCAAGTTCGGATCCCCACGTCTTTCTGCGCTGTATGAACAGCTCAACAGTGGGAACATCAAGGGCTTCTTCCCCAGCTTCCTCACCGAGGCGCGTGACCTCAATCAGATAGACCAGCACTATGATGAGGTCCTGTTCATGTTCTACAACCACAAGTGGGCTGACCTGCGGACGTTCTGCCTCGACATCCTCGATGAGGCAAACCTCAGCTACGATCCCATCCTGGAGAACCTGAAGATGGGGATCCTCAAGTCCCGTGATATGAACATTGACCTGTTTGACATACATGATGCACTCGCCGGCCTCTATTTCTCCTACTCATTGGGGAAGAACGCCAAGAGCTGAAGCAAGAGGGGGCTCTAGGAGCCTTACTCTTGTACCATGAAAAGATTTCCCCTGCTGCTTGTACTCGCCCTTGTCCTGCTCCTCTCTACCGGGTGCGGGTGCTCCCTCGATGCCCAAGGCACGAATCCAAAAGAGTTCAAGGTCCTTACCTACAACGTGCAGAACCTGATGGACGACAAGCTCGACGGTGATGAATATCCTGAGTATCGCCCTTCGGAGAAGTGGAGGACCGCCTCCTACCATATGCGCCTGAGGAGCCTCAACGAGGTGCTCACCAACCGCAGCATCGGCCTGTGCGATGTCCTGGTCCTGCAGGAGGTTGAGCACCAGGGGGTGGTCGCCGACCTGTTGGACAGGCACCTAGCACGCAAAGGCTACCGCTGGTATGCAGTTGCCAAGGGTGAGGGCTCTGCCATCGCCACAGCTGTGATAAGCCGCAAGGAGCCCAAGCATGTTGCCGTTCACGCTGTCCAGGGCTCAAGGCCTGTCCTGGAGGCGGTGTTCGGCACCGAGCGTGGGGATATTGCCATCTTTGCCCTGCATGCAAAAAGCCAGATAGGGGACTTTTCCGAGACCGAGGCTTTGCGCCTCGCCCTCAGTGCAGTCCTCAAGGGGGCCGCTCGAAGGCACGAGGGATCGCTTACCCTCCTCTGTGGTGATTTCAATGCCAACCCCGATTCCTACAAGGACAATCCTCTGGTACAGCCGGCGCTCATCGACATACAAGAACAAAAGGCCCGCCTTTATATGGACAGCGGGACGCTGGGCATAACGGGCAGGCGGGATCTGGTCTATAGCGATGTCTGGTATTCACCCTATCTTGATGGACACAATAGGTTCGACAAGCCGGGAACCTGCTACTTTGCAGGAGAGTGGCATCGGTATGACCAATTCCTGGGCAATGGACTGTTGTTTGATGGGTTGGGGTGGGAGTATGGCTCTACGGCGATAATCGCCCCGTCAGCAGCTCTGAAGGCTGACGGGACGCCTATGGCATGGAACCTGTCAACCCTTAGCGGCGTCAGCGACCACCTTCCGGTCCTGCTTACGCTGTTGCGCAGGTGAGGTCCCCCCGTCTTTGGGGAACTTGAGCTCATAGAATATCTGCTCGAGCTCGAGGGCTATGTTGATGTTGTGCACCACCGGCATGGTGCCGTCCTTCTGAAGCTGTGCCTTGAGCGTGATGGGGCTGAAGTTCAGTATTCCCATGATGCCCGCCTTTATCAGGCGCTCGAAGCTGTCGTTTGCCGCCTGCTCGGGGACGGTAATGATGGCTGCTGTCACCTCAAGGGCGCCGACTACCTCGTCGATGCGGTTGATGGGGTAGATGGGCACCGGGTGGGATGCGTCGCTGTATACCATGGGATCGCTGTCAAAACCAGCTACGATGCGTATGCCGTCCGGCTCGAAGCCGTTGTAGTGCATCAGCGCCTTGCCGATCCTACCGCAGCCGATGATGATGCAGTTCTGAGGGTCGCCCTTGCCCAGGATCTCCCCAAGGGAGGCGAGCAGGTCATGGATCTCGTAGCCGCCTCTTTTCTGGCCATATATTGCCAATTGCGAGAAATCTTTACGCACGATAGCAGCTGAGACCCCGGCTGCATCGGCAAGGTTATGGGCAAAGACTTTTTCCAGTCCGATAGTTTTAAGGCGGTTAAGTGAACGGTAGTATCTTGTAATTCGTATCAATTGGTCATTGTTCATGGCAAAACTCCTATTAATGTGATTGATTGTATATTAAACACGGTTAAGGGTCAATATTTAATTACAAATTGTAGGGCAAAGCACTGGTTATTGCCATAACTTGTAAGAATATGGTGACACGGATTGCCAAATAATGGTAGAATAAGCAAACTGAAATTTTGGGTACTGGAGGTTACATGTCGGAAACTAACGAAAACAAGTTCTCGCCTGAATTAATCTCTTTCATCGAGGAATGGAAGGATAAGCCGGGCAATCTCATTATGGTTCTCCATAAGGTGCAACAGGAACAGAGCTACATCTCACGAGCGGCAGCCGATAAGGTTGCAGAAATACTCAATGTCCCCTTGGCCACCATTTGGGGTGTTGTATCATTTTATCACTTTTTCAAGTTGACAAAGCCCGGCGAACACAACATACAGGTCTGTATGGGAACCGCTTGTTATTTGAAGGGTGCACAACCGCTCATCGACGAGTTGACCAAACAGCTGGGGATCGAGGTCGGTGGAGTAACTGACGACGGTCTCTTCTCCTTGGAAGCAGTGCGCTGTGTTGGTTGCTGTGGGCTCGCGCCAGTACTCACCGTTGGTGGGGAAGTGTTCGGCAAGGTCACCAAGGACCAGGTTGCTGGAATTATCACAAAGTATAAATAAGGAGCGCGAAACAGGGCATATGCATATCTTTATCTGTGATTTTCTGTTGGACATTGTCCAAAATTCCTTTGAGGCAGGCAGCACTGAGGTGCTTCTCACCCTCGAGGAGGACGATACCTTACTGGTTTGTACCGTAGAGGACAACGGAAAGGGAATGGATGAAGATTTGAAAGCTCGGGTGCTGGACCCGTTTGTAACAGACGGAGTCAAACATGCAAAACGCAAGGTCGGTTTGGGGTTGCCATTTCTTGTACAGGCTTGCACAGCTTGTGAAGGGAGCTTCTCCTTGCATTCAGAATTGGGCCGGGGAACCAAGGTGACTTGTAGCTTTCCCCTCAACCATGTGGATACACCTCCCTTTGGGGACCTTCCTTCAACACTTCTGGCTCTTATGAGCCATCCTCTCGCCGACGAGCTTGTCGTACAGCGTACACTTGCGACAGTCAAGGGAGAAGGGGGATACGAACTCTCCAAAAGAGAGCTCACTGACATTTTGGGTCAGCTATCCACCAGTGGTACCCTGAACTTGCTCAAGGAGTTTTTGGTATCGCAAGAAGAGGACCTGAAGCCGTTGTATGTGCAACACTCGCCTTTGTTGGCATGAGAGCCTGTTTCACACTACCTAGGAGACCAGATATGGCAAAAATGACACTTGAAGAGCTGAGAAAGCTCAGAAACGAAAAGCAGAGCGCGATACAGAAGCGCGACATCGAAGGAAAGGACTCACGCGTCGTCATCGGAATGGGCACGTGCGGTATCGCCGCCGGTGCCAAGACTGTCCTGGATGCATTCCTTGCATCCCTTGATGCAAACCAACTCGATAACGTATCGGTCACCCAGACCGGATGCATGGGACTTTGCTATGTGGAGCCGACCATCGAGGTCCTGGTTCCGGGCATGCCCGACACCATTTATGGAAACGTGGATGCTGAAACAGCAAAGAAGATTGTTGAGCAGCACATCATTGGAAGGCAACTGGTGACCGATCACCTCTTTGATCGTCCTGCTGCTGACATTATTCAGAAGGACGGGGGTAGATAATGGCTTTCAGAAACTACATCTTGGTCTGTGGAGGTACAGCTTGTGAATCAAGCCGTGCGGACGAGATTTACCAGAACCTTATAAAAGAGTGTAAAGAGCAGGGAGTCGCTGATGAGGTGCAGGTCATCAAGACCGGCTGTTTTGGCTTTTGTGAGCAGGGCCCGATCGTAAAGGTTCTTCCTGAGGACTCCTTTTATGTAAAGGTCTCTCCTACGGATGCACACGAAATTATCGCTGAGCACATCATCAAGGGCCGTGAGGTGACGCGCCTGCTCTATGACAAGAGCGAGAGTCGCAAACATGCCAAGGTAGAGGATATCCAGTTCTACCAGAAGCAGTTCCGCATTGTCCTGCGAAACTGTGGCTTTATCGATCCTGAGAACATCGACGAGTATATTGCCCGTGAAGGGTATGAGGCCCTTGAGAAGGCTCTCTTTGAGATGACCGGAGACGAGATCATCGGCGAGCTGAGGACTGCAGGGCTGCGTGGACGCGGTGGTGCAGGCTTCCCAACCTGGATGAAGTGGAACTTCACCAAGCAGGCTGACAACGAGGTCAAGTATGTCGTCTGTAATGCTGATGAAGGCGACCCCGGTGCCTACATGGACCGCTCAACCCTTGAAGGGGACCCGCACTCCGTGCTTGAGGCCATGACCATCTGTGGTAAGGCCATCGGTGCACAGAAGGGCTACATCTATATCCGTGCTGAGTACCCCCTGGCAATCAGCCGCCTTGAGATCGCAATGGCTCAGGCCCGTGAATATGGGCTTCTTGGCAAGAACATCCTCGGCAGTGGTTTTGATTTTGATATTGAGATCCGCCTTGGTGCCGGTGCCTTTGTCTGTGGTGAGGAGACCGCTCTGTTGCAGTCGATCGAAGGAAAGCGTGGCATGCCACAGCCTCGTCCTCCATTCCCTGCAGTAAAGGGCCTCTGGGGCAAGCCGACGGTCATCAACAACGTTGAGACCTGGGCGAACATCCCTGTCATCATCACCAAGGGTGGGAACTGGTTCAGCAAGATCGGTACCCCCGACAGCAGGGGAACAAAGGTCTTTGCCCTTACCGGTAAGATACGCAACTCCGGCCTGGTAGAGGTTCCCATGGGAACCACCCTACGTGAAATTGTCTTTGACATCGGCGGCGGCATAGCCAACGACCGCAAGTTCAAGGCAGTGCAGACCGGCGGACCCTCCGGCGGCGTCATCACCGAAGCTGACCTAGATACCCCCATCGATTTCGGATCCTTGGTACGCATCGGTTCCATGATGGGTTCCGGTGGTATGATCGTCATGGACGAGGATGACTGTATCGTGGACGTTGCCAAGTTCTACCTGAACTTCACCGTTGACGAATCCTGTGGAAAGTGCGCCCCCTGTAGAATCGGCGGTCGCTCCCTTTGTAATATCCTGGAGAAGATCACTATTGGAAACGGAGTCCCTGAGGACCTTGTAGCCATGGAGACTATCGGAAAGGCAATGAAGGTGGGCTCTCTCTGTGCCTTGGGCCAGACAGCCCCCAACCCCATCCTTTCATCCATGAAGTTCTTTGGTGAAGAGTATCGTGCCCATATCGAAGACAAGGCCTGCCCCAGCGGCACCTGTAAGAAATTGGTCACCTATTCGATTCTTGCTGACAAGTGTATCGGCTGTACTGCCTGTGCGCGCAAGTGTCCTGTCGATGCCATTACTGGCTCTAGGAAAGAGGTCCATGTGATTGACCAGAGTCTCTGTATCAAGTGTGGTGCCTGTTTCGACGCTTGTAAATTTGGAGCTGTCTTAGTCCAGTAGGATTCGACAGAGGAGGAATAAATTGAGTATCGTACACGTAAAGATAAATGGTATTCCCGTAGAAGTTGAAGCAGGGACAACTGTTCTGCACGCTGCCAAGGCAGCAGGTGTCAGAATCCCAACGCTCTGCTATCACGATGACCTGGTACCTTTCGGGTCCTGCGGGCTATGTATTGTAAAGCAGGAGGGCAGCGCCAAGATCATTCGCGCCTGTGCCGCTCCTGTCCATGAAGGCCTGAGTGTCATCACCCATGACCCTGAGCTTTTCGAAGTGAGAAAGACAATCCTTGAGCTGATCCTCAGCACACACCCCTCATCATGCCTCACCTGTATCCGTAATGGAGAGTGTGAGCTGCAGGATTTGGCAGCGGAGTTCGGCATCCGAGAGCAGCCTTATGAAGTGCGCCTGAGCGATTCGCCCAAGGACACCTCATCCGCTTCCATCGTCCTTGATCCTGAGAAGTGCATCAAGTGCGGTCGTTGCGTACAGGTCTGTCAGGATCTGCAGGGTACGTTCGCCCTTGAGTTCATCGGGCGCGGGGACGGCACGTGCATGGCCCCTGCAGCAATGCTTGCCCTCGATGACAGCCCCTGTGTCAAGTGCGGCCAGTGTGCAGCACACTGCCCGGTCGGAGCCATCTACGAAAAGGACGAGATCAGCGCCTTCCGCGCTGCTGTCGCCGACCCCACCAAAAAGGTTGTGGTCCAGATAGCACCCTCGATCCGTGTAGGCTTGAGCGAGACCTTCGGTCTTCCTGCCGGAACGGTAACAACGGGCAAGATCTATGCAGCATTGAAGAGGCTCGGAGCCTATGCGGTTCACGATACAAACTTCAGCGCCGACCTCACCATCATCGAAGAGGGTCATGAGCTAGTGGGTAGGATTACAAAGGGTGGTGCAATGCCCTTGCTGACCTCCTGCTGCCCTTCATGGATCGACTATGTCCAGAAGTACTATCCGGACCTGCTCGCCCATGTCTCCAGCTGTAAGAGCCCTATGCAGATGCATGGTGCGATCACCAAGACCTTCTATGCTGAGAAAGCAGGCCTCAAGCCTTCTGAGATTTATGCTGTGGCCATCATGCCCTGTACTGCAAAGAAATTTGAGTCCAAGCGTGATGACAACATGAGTGCCTCGGGTTTTCAGGATGTGGACCTGGTCCTCACCACCAGGGAGCTCGGTCGCATGATCAAGAACTCCCCCATTGATTTCCTGAAGCTTGAAGCTGAAGAGGCTGATAGCCCAATCGGTGAATACTCAGGAGCTGGAACTATCTTCGGTGCCACCGGTGGTGTCATGGAAGCTGCTGTGCGTACTGCATACAATGTGGTAACCGGCAAGGAGATGGAGAGAGTCGAAGTCGAGGCTGTCCGTGGTCTTGATGAGATCAAGAAGGGTACCGTCGATTTTGATGGCACTCCGATCCGTGTCGCTGTGGTGCACGGCCTCTCCCACGCCAAGGAAGTCCTGGACGAAATCCGTGAAGCCAACGCCAACGGAACCAAGGCTCCCTATGAGTTCATCGAGATCATGGCTTGCCGTGGTGGTTGTATCGCCGGTGGCGGTCAGCCCTATGGTGCCAATGACATCTTGCGCAAGGAGAGGTCTGAAGGTCTCTATGCAGATGACAAGAAGAGTGTCTACCGCTGTTCACACCAGAACCCCTCCATACTCAAGTTGTATGAGGACTTCCTGGGGAATCCAAACGGCGAGAAGGCTCACCACCTCCTGCATACCACCTACCAGGAACTGCCCTTGTACAAGGCTTGATAGGTCTTCATTCCTAAAACAAAACACACCCGGCTTAGCGATAGGCCGGGTGTTTTCATGTTTGCGATAAGACAAGTAAAATCAAAAAAAATGAGGTCTCTTGGGTTTCTTTTTTGAATATAAACGGGTTTTGTTTCTAATTATTATGTATTGATTGCTAGAGCAATTCAATCGGTACCCAAGTGCTTTTCATTCTTGTAGTATTTCTGGTAATCAGAAGGTGATATTTTTGTTTTTTCCCGAAATAACCGACAAAAATGATTATAGTCCTTGAAACCCAAAGTCAGAGCAATATCTTTTGGAGTCTTTTCTGTCTCCACAAGGAGCTTTTCGCTTTGCTCGAGCCTGATCATATTCACATACTCACGAAAGTTTTTCGCATTTGAACCCTCGATGCAGGTTTTCAGTGTTGTCTTTGAAATCTTCAAGGATGACACAACTTGCTCTGCTAGGATTTTATCATTTGTATTTTCCGTTATGTAGGCCCTAATCTTTTTCTCATCAGAAAAATCCTTGCTGGAGTTTTCTACCGGACCCTTTGAGTTATTTAGGATTTCAACAATAAAATCTGCTAGCAACTCAAGGGAAAACTGAACGGAGGAGATTTCAATGGTTGATGGTCTGACAAACTGCCGGTAGAGTAAACGTGCTGTCAGTTTTCTCTTGTCCGGTTCGTCCTTCATCAACTGTTCGCGCTTATAGTTTCCCTTATCCTCTTCCGAGGTAAAATGCGAGACATTGATTGAACCAAAAACCTGATCCTTATTCGCAATCGGCACAACAAGTTCACAGATGCCGGCAGGGCAATAACCTGTAAATGTTTTCCTTTCTTTGCATTTTTCATATAATGGGATATTTTGTGCCAGGCACTTTTGATACCCCTTCTCCGTTTCCTTGATAAACATGCAATAAGGACTTGAATGGGCAAGATATGGGCGAAGGAGACGTTCCAGGGTTTCATTCTTGTAGATGAATCCTGAATAATCCTTGACGGTGACATAAAGAGAATAGTTGGTTTTGAGGTTTTCTATGTAAGGGATAATTTTCTTGTAGCTTGACATGAGGCTTCCTTTAGGAGAATCTTCGGCGGAATTCCGTTGGGGGTATTCCGAGTAGAGAAGAAAATACCCGACTGTAGTAAGATAAATCCTCAAAGCCGACGATTTCGGCTATCTCAGCAATTGTCTTATCGGAGGTGATCAGGTATGATTTGGAGATTTCAATTCTTAATTTGTTTATGTATGTGCTTATATTCATTCCCACAGTCTTGTTGAAATTCCTTGAGACGTAGGAAGTACTGTAGTTGCAGTATCGAGCAATGTCCTCAATACGGATATTCTCTGTTACGTGCATTTTTATATAGGTGAGCGCGTGTTGGATAAACTGGTCATTCTCGTCGTCCTTAGATTGGGATGCTAGCTTGGCAGTATCCTCTGTCGTGCTGTAGCGGTTGTCCAGAGAGGCCAGGTAGGATGCGATGAATTCGAGAGACAGCAAGACGACAGCCATATCCTCTTGTGCAAGCACCTGGGGCTCATTTTCATATAGTTGAGAAAGTAGGGTAGGGTCGAGATCTGTATATCTTTGTGCGAGGGCAAGGAAATTTTTATGTTTGGGAGTGAAATTTGATGCATAGCAACCAAAGGTTATAGCCCCTAGAATGTTATCTTTTTGTATGATGGGGATAACATATTCGTACATACCAGCATGACAAAAACCAGAGAATGGTTTATGGGTTTCTCTGCATTTGCTCAGCATTTTTGGTATCATGTCAAGGCACTCTCTCAAGCATTTCTTGTTGCCTTTCACATACATGCAATAAGGGGATGTGTGGTTGATAAAGGGGGATAATATCTGTAGCAGATGTTTGTCATGATGCAAGAATCCTGAAAAATCCTTTATACAAATCGTTGCATTATACCTATTTGAGAGTTCAAATAGGTATTGTTGCAACTGGTTCATCATATGGATCACTTTTTGGGACCTTCTTTCTTTCAGACAATATCACGACAGTATCGGCTTGTCAAACAGAGAATATGATCTTCAAGTATTTCTTGGAGAGATGTAACTTTCTTTTACCAGAGGTTGGGAAAAAATATTTTCGAGTCTGGATAATGTAGTGAAGGTAGTTTTTATAGGAATTTTTGTTTTTCTGAGCATTTTTATTAAAAAAGTCTGCAAAATTCTCCATTGTGTTCAGCTTGGTTGTGCCTTACTGTTTGACTATGATTACCAAGAAGTTAGAATCAGTCACACAAATCAATACTGATGTTTCAATAGTCGGTGGGGGCCTAGCAGGGGTCTGCGCGGCAATAGCAGCAGCAAGGCATGGCTCTTCTGTTGCGCTTATTCAATCACGACCGGTCTTAGGCGGCAACAGTTCAAGCGAGATCCGGGTATGGACGCGGGGAGCGACAGGGGGAGGGAATCTCTTTGCTGAAGAAATGGGCATCCTTGGTGAACTTAAACTCGCTAATCACTATAGGAATCCAGAAGGGAATCCAATACTTTGGGATGCTGTTCTTCTCGATTATGTTCTTATGGAACCTAACATCAGGTTGTATCTTAATACCTTTGTTTCTCAGGTAGAGGCTTCAGATGGACACATACAAGCAATACATGCCCTTGAAATTATCTCGGAACGAAAATTCACTTTTTCATCCACTCTATGCATAGATGCTAGCGGAGATGGTTTTGTCGCAGCTTCCTGTGGGATGGAATATATGATTGGAAAGGAAGACAGGGCTACCTATGGGGAGGTCAATGCATCCACAGAGTTTGACCCTACCACCCAAGGCTGTACTATTTTGATGAATACAATCAAGAAAGACCATCCTGTTCCATTTATCGCACCAGGTTTTGCCTATCCGCTGGAATACATCGAAAATCTTCTGAACAATGGAGGTCGGATTGTATGTGAAAAATCCAACGGAAGTGATTTTTGGTGGGTGGAGTTTGGAGGACAGCAAGATACCATCAACTCCATTGCATCTATAGCTTTTGAGTTAAAAAAACTCATCTTTGGAATATACAACTATATCAAGAATTCTGGGAAATTCGATGCTGGGAATGTTGATTTGTCTTGGGTAGGCAGTCTGCCTGGTAAAAGAGAGTCCCGGCGGTTTAAGACTGATTACGTACTTACAGGTAATGATGTCATAGCAAGGAAACACTTTGATGATGTAGCGTTCTATGGTGGCTGGTATCTTGATTTTCACCCTTCTGAAGGTATTTATGGCAAAACAGATTTCTGTACACAGATTCCTGTTTCCCTGTATGGTATTCCCCTACGGAGCCTATACTCATCATCCTTTGACAATGTCCTTCTTTGCGGGAGGATCATTGGTACTACCCATGTTGCTTTTGCCAGTACCCGTATCATGGATACATGCGCCCTGTCAGGTCAAGCTGCAGGTACTGCAGCCTCTTTCCTCGTTTCCCAGGGAAAAAAGACTCAGGACCTAGCAGAACCTTCTGTGTTCCAAGCGATTCAGGCTATGCTTGAAAAAGATGATGTGCTTTTGCCTGGGTATGGCCCTGCAGCTTCAGCAGAAGAGGTCACTTTTATCCCAAGTAGTGTCATTACTTCCCTTCCAGGAAAAGAAATTGGATCGCTACCGCTGGATCGTGACTTTTTCGTGGCTCTACCTGTCTCCCTTGCCAAGGTATCTTCACTCATCCTACATTCGGATCAAATGACAGATCTGCTGGTGGAAGTGAGGCATTCAATGCTTCCAAGCAGGAATGACTACAGTGTTACTAAGGAATCCTTCCAAGAATCTCTCCCTAAGGGACGTACAAAGCTATCACTTACGCCTTTCTGTAAGGGAGAGGGATATTTGTTGCTGATTGTGAAGCCGACTTCGGGAGTATCAGGTGTCATCTGCGATCATGGCCTTTCCGGAGTACTGTGTGGATATGCCGATTCTGCCGAATATTTTAATCCGCTTCTGGATGTACGTTCCTTTGCATCATACGGTTCGCAGAACCTCAATAACGGGTATACAAGACCTTATGGAGCTGCAAATATCTGGTTGTCGTCACAGGAAGAAGTTCCAAGTATCAAAATACTAATGCCGAAAAAACGTACGGTCTCCTCCCTTGCCTTCTTTTTTGACTGTAGTCTTAGCGAAGAGATGGTCAGCAGCAGAGTTCAGGATGTAGACCCTCACCATAATATTTACCTTCGATCTGGGGTCAGCCCTTTCTTGGTCCGGGATTTTGAGATATTTGCTCATGTTGATGGCAAGGAAGTGCTGTTGAAACAGGTGAAGAATAATTTCCAACGCCATGTCGATGTCTTGGTAGGACCTGTAGCCACTGATTCGCTATCCGTGCGGTTCCTTAGTACTTACGGTGCTAAAAACATCGGAGTATATGAAATACGAGTTCACTGAAAAGGAGTTTGAGATGAGAAAACTTACTGTCGCCGTGATGGTCTTTGCAATGGCTGTCTCTTCGGTCTTTGCGGGTGGAGCAGCTGAGAAGGCTGTAGTGCAGGATGGGATGACTTTTTCCAACTGGTCTGGTTCTGAGAAGGCTTCCTCTGAGATTTTTACCTGGATGATTGATTCTTTCAACCAGAAGAGTCCTGCAGAGGATAAGGTTGTGCAAATCAATTGGCCTTGGGGTGATACTGAGTCTCAGCTTGCTATCCGAGCTCAGGGAACTGAGCAATATGATGTTGCCCAGATTGATATCAGGATGCTGCCAGCCTTGGCCCAGGCAGGAGTACTTGCTGATTTGACTGGAGTCTTTGGTGCTGATTTTTTTACCAAGAATTTTTCTGAAGGTTCCGTCTCAGTCGGAAATTTCAAGGGCACCCAATACGGAGTCCCCTGGACTGTAGCCCCCATGGCCCTGATCACTAACACAAAAATCCTAAAGGAATCAGGTGTTGATTTTCCCATTGTCACCATTGCCGATTTTGAGAAAGCTTGTGAGATGGTAAAAACCAATCATCCTGCGAATAAGGATTCTGATCTGTCCAATGACATCATCCCTTATGCTGCGATGACCAAGGATTCTGGCACAGCAGCACCCGACTTCATGGTTTGGCTCTGGACTTTCGGTGCAAGTGTGTATGACGCCCAGGGAAAGAGCGCCCTCAACAGTGATAAGGCAGTCAGTGCCCTCACATGGTTCAATAGCCTCATGCAGAGAGGGTATATCCAGAAAGTCATGTCTCGTGGCGATGCAAGGACATTATACAAGGAAGGTCGTGTTGCCTTCTATGATGATGCACTTATGAGTAAAGGTGCAATAACCAATGAAGCGTTTGGCGATATCTCAAACTATGCATTCCCTCAGGTACATCCTGTCTTGGCTAAGGGCGACAAGCCGCAGGCCAGTGGTTGGGGACATCTGTTGGTCATCATTGACCGAAGTCCCAAAAAGGCTTCCGCCAAGGCGTTCATCGAGCACCTTATCAGTGAAGAGGTAGCCCTCAAATACTTCAAGGAGAACGGTATGCTTCCCTCAAAGAAGAGTATTCTCTCCAATGATGCTGTGACTTCCGACTATTGGTCAAACGCTTGGACTCCTGTCCTCGCCGGTGGTAGACTTGCAGAGACCGCAGGTCCTCAGTATGCCGCTGCAAATGCTGTGATTCTTGAAGAAATGCAATCAATGCTTTCTGGCTCCAAGAGTCCTAAGCAGGCTGCCGATGCAATGAAGAGCAGGATCGACGTCCTCTAGGTCTGGTGATCTCTGCCTTCTGATGAGAGGGCAGAGATACAATTTTGAGAAAGGAAACACTATGAACCGTTCGTCAAGAAACCATGCTTTGATGGGGTGGATACTAATCCTTCCGGCACTGACCGTTTTTGTGTTGATGATCCTCTATCCATTTGTAAATTCGATACTCATTAGCTTTACGGACAGGAATCTTATCTATGCGAATGCACAATTTGTCGGACTTGAAAACTATAGGAAAATTTTCTCCGATATCAATACCTTGAAACTGATTTGGACGACCTGCAAATTTGTCTTTTTTTCCACCTTGGGTCCATTTTTCATCGGATTGATCTGGGCTTTGCTCATGAACCAGAAATTCAAGGGATCAGAGTTTCTTAGAGGAGTGGCCCTCGTAAACTGGATCATTCCAGGAATAGCCATTGGGTTTTTATGGAGTTGGATTTTTAACGGCGATTATGGAATCTTGAATGCCCTCTTGGTAAAGTTGGGACTGCTTGACCATAATGTCATATGGCTTGGTGGCAAAAGCACCTCAATGCTTGCTGTCGTTACGGCAAGGACCTGGCAGATGTTCCCTTGGTACATGGCTTTTATCATGGGAGGGCTCCAAGGAGTTTCTGCCCAGCAGTGTGAAGCCTCGAGAATTGATGGGGCAAATAACTTCCAGATGTTCATCCATGTGGTTGTTCCTGCAATAAAACCGGTGCTAACCCTTATTCTTATTTTGGGAGCCATCGGAAACCTCCAGCATTTTGATTTGATCAACGTCATGACCGGTGGAGGCCCTGAAAGGGCGACTTCTACCTTTGCCACAGAGGTATATAAGAAGGCTTTCAAGGAGTACAGCCTGGGAAGATCTGCTGCTTTGGGTGTTGTCTGGGCATTGCTTTTGAGTGTGTTCAGTGGTTTCTATCTCAAACGAATCCAGGAGGACTAGAATGTTTCAGAAAACAGTCGGCTTTAAGATATTCTTCTGGGTGTTCCTCATTATGATTGGTTTTTTTGCCTTTTTCCCTCAGCTATGGATGATTTCCACCTCCCTTAAACCAGAAAGTGAAATGTTTGCCTTTTCATTTTTTTCATATTTCGATCTCTCCAACATTGTCAGAGTTTTGTCTGACAGTACCTTTCTGACCTATCTGCGCAATGGTTTTGTGGTTGCCATAGCCTCTTCCCTATTCTCTACTGTGATATCTGTGTTTGCGGGATACAGCTTTTCGAAGTTCCGCTATCGTGGCCGGAAATCGGTGATGGCCTTGATTATGGTTAGCCAGGCGTTTCCCCAGGGGCTTTTGCTTCTCTCCCTGTATCCAATGATGCAGAAGATTGGGATGCTCGATAAGTTGCCTTCGATTGTTCTTGCCTATGTCGCCCTTACGCTTCCAGTTGGAACGTGGACGTTGAAGGCCTATTTTGATCAGGTCCCTGTTTCCATTATGGAAGCAGCAAGGGTAGACGGTTCCTCGGAATGGAGGACAATGTTCCAGATAATTATCCCGTTGGCAATACCTGGTATGATGACAATCGCTATTTATAGCTTTGTATGGGCATGGAATGACCTCCTGTATGCCCTTACTCTTATTTCCTCGACAGCAAACAGGACCCTGGCCAGTGGTATGGTCTTTACCTTTACCGGCGAGGGGGGCAATGACTGGATCGGAATGATGGCCGCCTCAGTGGTTGCTTCGATCCCTGTCGCTGCCATGTTTGTTTTTCTCCAGAGATATTTTATTGCCGGTCTGACAGCAGGCGCTGTAAAGGGTTGATATGAAAACAAAATCCGTTCTAGTCCCTATGGGTAGTTTTGATGATTATGGTGGTTGGGTGCTCGATACTCAGTTTGTCCCGCTTATGGGTTGCCCCTATCTCTTGGCTCATGGGTTGGGTAAGCCTGTGGATGATGCCTCTACCCATGTAATGTTCCCTGATACAGGAATCTATTACTTGAAAGTATATACCTCCAACTGGGTTTCTCCCTGGAATAAGGAGTACTCTCCTGGTCGGTTTGCCATTTCCTTGAATACTGTAATGCTTGCCACTGAATTCGGAGATCATGACGGACTTTGGGATTGGGAAGACGGGGGACAGGTAACAATAGAAGATCTTTCCGTCAAAATAGCCCTGAAAGATTTGACCGGTTTTGAGGGAAGATGCGGATTTTTGTATTTTTCAACTGATAAAAACAGTGTTCCTCCCATAGAACCCAAAAAACTATTTACTTTTTATCAACAGTCGCTGGGAATCCAAATCCCCTTGGAGCAAGATTCTTTTGATATGGTCGTTGTCGGAGGAGGAATTGCCGGTATGTGTGCCGCTCTCTCCTCAGCCCGACAAGGCCTAAAGACTGCTTTGCTGCAGGACAGAAAAATCTTTGGAGGAAACAATAGCTCTGAAGTACGGGTTTGGCTTGGAGGACTTACCAATCTCGAACCGTTTGTGGGGATTGGTAATATTGTCGGTGAATTTGAGCAGAAAAGAATTGGTCACTATGGAGATGAAAATCAGAAGGATCTCTATGAGGATGGCAAGAAACTGGCTGTGTTGGAAAAAGAAGATAACCTTTCGCTGTTTCCCTGTACCATTATGATGGAAGGGCAAGTTGAGCATGACTGTATTAGTTCGATTACCGCTTGGGATTATGAAAATGACAAGGTTTTTTCGATAGCCTCCCATCTTTTCTGTGATAGCACCGGCGATGGAACCCTTGGTGCGGAGTGCGGGGCAGATTTTGAAGTCAGTACCAATGGCCATATGGGTATGAGCAACCTTTGGTATGTAGAGAGATCGGAGCAGGAAGAGAGTTTTCCTTCTTGTCCGTGGGCAGTAGATCTTAAGGATGTTGAGTTTCCAGGGCGGTCTGATGTTAAGGATGTCTATGGCAATAGTAGAGAGACGTCACTTGGTTGTTGGTTCTGGGAGAGCGGATGCGAGCTTGATCCCATCATATATGCTGAATATGCCCGTGATATGAATTTCAGGGCAATGTACGGGGCTTGGGATTGCCTGAAAAACATCGACCATGATTATAAGGATTTCCGATTGGGGTTTTCTGCCTATATAGGAGGAAAGAGAGAATCACGGAGACTCTTGGGGGATGTCATACTTACAAAGGCAGAGGTTATCGCTCAGAGGGGGTATGAGGATGGTTGTGTCCCTTCTACTTGGAATTTTGACGTCCATTATCCAGACCGGCGCTTTTATGCAGCATTCCACGAAGGTGATGGATTCTTGACCAAGGATTATCGTGACCGATATAAGATTCCATTCTTTATTCCTTACCGCTGCCTTTATTCAAGGAATATCAACAACCTATTCATGGCAGGAAGAAACATCTCCGTGACCCATGATGCCCTTGGTGCCGCCAGGGTTATGAGGACCTGCGGGATGATGGGGGAGGTGGTTGGCTATGCCGCAAAGATTTGCCGGGAACAACATGAAAACCCGCGTGAGGTCTACATAAGTCATCTTCCTTTGCTTCTTTCCAGACTAAGAGCCCTCGAGAATCATGAGACTGCCAAGCCTGGTGTCGAGATTCAGATGCACAACGACCAGTAAAGGATGTTTGTTAGAAAAGCATCGGTCACAGTAATACTATGTAATGCAGTGCATATCCCCAGTTAGCTGGGGATACTCTTTCACCTGCACGATCAAATGGTGATGATAGAGTGAAGGGAGTGCATCCCTGCACTCCCTTCGGACGTTTCTATCTGGTTGCGATGGTCCCTAAAAACCCTGTACGCTCTTCCTCTTTAGACCCCCTCCTCCTGGGGGATGCTGAACAGCAGTATCTGGTTAGTGATATCCGATACGACCAGCATGTTCTCCTTGTCAGGGGAGATGAAGGCCTTGGAAGGGATGAAGTCCGCCAGGGACACGGTGGTGATGTACGCCAAGGTCTCTGTATTCCTGGCTATGGAGAATACCTTGATGTTCTTGCTCCCCTTGCACAGGACATAGAGCAGGCTCCTGGAGGAGTTTGTATAGAGGTGCACGATCTCCTGCATTTCGCCGATACCTGAGTCTCCTGATAGCCAGACCTCCTCTTGCTCCCATCCATCCATTGTGGTCCCTTCAAGGAGATTGGTATACACAAATCGGTTCAGGGCATTCGTCCCTCCGGTCAATAGGCTCGTGTCACTTATGAACTCCACAGCACTGATGCCTGTAAGGTATGGGGTGCTTGGTGTGGTGTAGGCCCTGTGGTTGGAGAAGAGATCCGCTGTATTTCGGGTGAACACCTTCAGGTGGTTCTTTGTAGTGGAGAACCAGGCCGCCCTATCGAAGGATGGTGAGATGGCCATCCCGCTTGAGGGATCGGTTTCCCACAGCCAATGCGTATACCCATTGATTGCGAAATCCGACTGTTTTGTTGCCATGAAATTGGACTTGGGTAGGATATGGTCGTCAGGAACGGCGTTATGGAGTATGCCGGTTTTGGGGTCGAGCATCAGGGTGCTGATCTTGGCAAAACGCCTCTCCACCCCTCCATCCTTGAAGGCCAGGTTATCCCGTGAAAAGAGCTTGGTCAGGGATGTGTTGCCTGCATTGTACTGGTAGAGCGTGATCCCCGGGGCAAGGTTGTCGGCTATGGCCACCTTGGCGGAGACCTTGTCGACCAGGATGTCGGTTATCTGGGCAGTGTTGAACCCATCTGTCTGGGTATAGGTCCTGATGACCTCCAGTGTATCACGGACAATCCTACAGATCTGCAGGGTGCTATGGGTTGTGCTTGCCAACAAGATCTTTCCGTCAGGTAGGAATGCCACCTTGGTATTCCCGCTGATCTTCAAGCCATCGGTATTGTCCGTAACCGTTTTTGCGAGCACGGGGATTCCCGGTGTCCCTCCAACTTTGGCTTTGAAAGAGATGCTGGCCGATCCAGAACTGGCCAGAAGTGCCCCTTTTGCGATAAGGTCCAACCGATGATTGCCTGTACTGGGGGTGAAGGAACACTCCAAGGTGGTGGAGATCAGCACCCCATCGAGAAACCATGAGACCCCCAGGTCGCTGTTGTTTTCAGACTCCGGTACGGACACTTGTGCTGTGACCACCTCCAAGGCGGCAACCGTTGGGGTGATGCCCTGTATGGAGCATTCGATAGGGGTCCCTAGCTTGTTGATCAGGGTAAGGCTGCTGGGTATCTCAGGATACTTGTCAAGATCGAGATTGATAGTCCCCTCTGTGGCCTTTCCCCCTACAATGCGTACAACCTCAGCACATCCGGCTACGGAAGTGCTTCCGCTGTACAGCCGTCCCTGTATCATGTAGGAACCGGCCGGGTAGGTCGCACTGTAGAAAACAGACCCGTTGATGAGGTTGTTGGTGGTCGGGGTTACCTTTGACTTTATCCCATCGCTATCGGTCACCCAGAGATCGATGTTCGGATTGGAGATCTTTGTACTGTCCCAGGAGAACTGGATGTTCATAGTTCCTGTCCCTACGAGGGTCTTCAGTTCGATGAGGGCATTGGTCGGTTCACTGGTGAGCGAACATTCGGTATACCCGCTGACCAGGTTTACCCCTTGGCTGTTCTGCCCGACTGCAGTGATTTGCCAGGTACCCATGAGCAGTCCCTCCACCTCAATGGTGGGGTTGGTGCTCTGCACCTCGAAGGTGCTGCCCTGTGGCCCATTACCGGTAACTGCATAGCGAGACACTTCCAAGGGGGTGTCCTTTGGCACGATGGAGCGGTCCTGGGTATCAAGGCCCTGCATGGTCAGACGCAGGGAAGATCTTCCAGTCTCCTCTTTGCAACCGGAGAAACTCATGATGAGAACCATCAGGAGAACGAGAATGCCGGCCGTGATTTTTACTTGTTTCATAGTAGCCTCCACCTGCAAAGGCCTGCCCTATGGCAAAACGCTTCACCCTTTGCAGAGGCTTTTCTTTTTTCTTCCTAGGCATTACAGTCATGGGTATGAAAACCCTCTTGAAATTGCTTTTATTGGCCTTGACCCTTGTGGTGGTGTTTGTCTCCCCTGTGCAGATAGGGATCGTGGCGTACTATCTGATATTCCCCTTGCTGTTCTTCTTGGTCTTCCTGTTTTACATCGTCTCCTACTGGGTCAGCGACGCTGATGTGCACAAGGTAAGGAGCGAGGAGTACGAGTACTCCCTGTTTTGTGGGAAGAACCCTCCATCAGGTGATGGGGACCTGCTGCGCGGCAGGCTGGTCATCACTGAAAAGGATGTGAAGCTCTACCAGCGGGTGCAGAAGGGAAGGACAAGAAAGGCCCCCTGTGTGGAGGCCTGGTCCTTGGATGTCTCATCCATTCGAAGTTTGGGCTTTGGCAAGGTCCATGGTGTGCGAAAGGGCCTCATCCTCTATCTGGATGAAGGGTCCGTCAGCTTTTTGAGCGGAAAGACCGTCAGGCAGAAAGAGGATATCCTCGAAGCCCTTGGGTGGGGGGACAAGAGCCTCATCCCCCGGGTAGTGGAGGTCTCAGGTGATGCTGGGGAGGCCCCCTCCTTCACCGATGCACTCAAGGACTTAGAGCCTAGAAGCTGAATCCTATACCGACCCTTATGGGCTCCAGGACAAACCGTAGGGATGTGGAGTCCTTGAAGTTCATTATGGCACCTGCTCCCACTGCATAGAAGATCCTGAACGACTCTGAGATGGTGTAGGTAACCCCTGCACCAAGCTTTGCTTTCATGCCGAAGGCCGTGGTGTCAAGCGTCGTGTCGATGAACAGTGTCGGCCCTAGGGAGATGGAGAGGGGGAAGGTTACCTCACCCTTTCCAAGTGTCCACTCAGCCTTGGCAAGCAGGCTTATCTGCATTATGTTGGTGGTCGTGTTCTTGCCCACCTCCAGGGCCCCACCCCAACCAAACGTATCTTTATGACTCATGAGGTCCATGTTCACATTGAAGCTCTTTTCAGAAGAGGAGAACTCCTTGGGGAAGTTGTAGTCCAGGAAAGAGACCGAGAGGCCTGCCTTTATGGTCGCCTTCTCATCTTTTGGCTTTGGCTCCTCTGCAATGGGGCTCTCGGCTATGGGAATCGTTTCAACAGGTGCGGGCTCCATCACTTCAGCAGCTGGTTCATCAACCACAACCTCAGGGATCTCCTGCTCGACAACAGGGGGTATCGGCTCATCCTCGACTTTTGCCACGACGGGGCTCTCTGGGACGACAACCTCCTCCACGGGTTCAGGGATTGTCTCTTCTTCGATGGCAGGGCCAGCCACCACAGGCTCAGGTTCAGGTAGTATCACTACTTCTTCAGCGACGGGGGGCGTGCTCACCTCTGCCTTGGGAGCAAGGGCCTCACGCGCCAGTACCGAGGTTGTGCTGTCCGGCTCCTTCGCATCGCCCTTTGTCCCAAGGGTGGGAAGGACAAAGCCTCCTCCCTTGACTATGGAAGGGGCTATTGGGGCTGGCATGGGCTTTGCCGGAACAGGCTCGCTGTCCACTGGTTTCGGTTCAGCTGGACTTTCTGACAGCTTGGGAAGGGGCGGCTCTGTCTTTGCAAGGGCAGCGGTGCCCCCCTTTCCCTTGCCCTCCCCAACCATTGGTTTTGCTGCTTCGACTACCGTCGTGGGCTTAGGGACCTCCTGGGTCTTAGGCTTTTGCATACCAAAGTACCAATAGGTACCTCCGAGAATGACAAGTAAAGCGACAACGATAAGTATAATTGACCAAGTTTTATTCACCCTAAACTCCTTGCTTTAGTAAGTATAACAAAAAAGAAGGCTCTTTCCCTACAAGTCTACCACAAGAGTGAAGGAAAAGGAAAACTATGCGCCCGGGTTTTCCTGTATTTGCGGTGATCCAAGATTAACAACCCATAATATGAGGGTTTGCGCAGGTGTTCACCACCATCATCCCACTATTTGTGCCCATCTTCACTGTTTTGGGTAGTAAGTTTGGAGAATTCTTCTCTCTGGACGCCGGTGGTAGGGTGGTGAGCAAGAGGTGAGCGATGAAAAGATTCCTGCTGTTGACGGTCCTGGCCCTGACACTCTCCACCCTGTGTGCCGGGGACAAGAGCACCCTCTCGCTCGCTGTTGACCTCAGGGCGCTGGATGCACTGCTGCTTCCGACGCTGCAGGCCAAGGCTGAGCTGAGGCTAGGCCTCAGTGATGAGTTTGCCCTTCGCATCCCCCTCTCTCTGACAAGCGACCTCAAGTACAACGAGGTGAGGCTCTGGGAGTCTGGCCTGTTCCTTGACTACTATCCCTTCCGAGGCGGGCTCTGCCTGTCGGTCTCGCTGGTGCAGATGGGTATCTTCAGCGGTCCCGACAAGCCTGAAGCGTCCATCCTCTACCTCAATGAAGTGGGTTTTGGCTATACCTGGCGCATCACCAAGGCCCTGTATCTCGAGCCCCGCCTGGTGGTCTGCGACCCTAGCGGGGTCTTTGAAGCCGAGTACGCCCAGGTGGGGCGTGCGTTTCCCGATCGTTCCAAGTTTCGCATCTCGTTGCTGTTTGGGTGGGAATTCCTTGCCATTCCCGGCCTTTGAGGAGAAGCCTTGATTCGTCCTGGCAAGAAGCAAAAGGAGTGTGTGGTATGGAGAAAAAGATGCAGTGTACCCTGAACTGGGCAGTATTGTTCATGTTGGTCATCCCCTTGTCGGGGTGTTCGTTGGGGTGGGAGGCGCAAACCAAAGCTAAGATCACCGACAAGGAGCTCTTCCCTACGGTGGCGAGGATCATTGACGAGCAGAAGAGTGTGGTGTGGGAGTACCTGGAGGAGGACCTCAGTCGGGCCCTCACCTTTGGAGAGCCTACTGGTGCCGACATTGTCCGCAGCACCCTCTCCGAGGAGCAGGGCAGGCAGTATTTGGAGTTCTGCTACGCTGTCAATGATGTGGGGGCCTCCGACCAGGCCCAGAGGGTGGTGGATTTTGCCCGTACCCTGATCAGTGAGGAGGAGATGGCAGGCCTTGAGCAGAAGCTGGAGGAGAACCGGTCGCTGATGCTCGCTGAGGCTGAGATTTTCTCAAGGGCACTGGCTCCCTCCCAGAGGGCCCCTTTCTGGAAGGATATGCAAAAGCTGGTTACCCGCACCACCGTGCTCTTTACCGCCGGGGTGGTCTACGCCTGCATCCCCACCGTTGTGTTCTGGGGAAAGGTCTCTGCAGCAACTGCCATAGCGATAGCTTCTGGGGTTGTGGCAAGCACCGTGATGTCAATCTGGCGCTACTACCAGTTCGGAGGGGACCTTGACGAGTCCTTCAACGAGTGGCTCATCTCGGTCACCACCGAGCCCGAGGTATCCTATGCCCTTGCTGCGAGCATGATCGCTGTGGGCACGACGCTGAAACGGGGGTTCGTGGTTACCGGGATCATCATCTGTGTCTTTGCCATGTATAATGTCATCGACATGATGAAGCCCATGCTCAAGAAGTACAATTTCAATGTGTAGGCTTGCTCACTGACCTGTGGGGCCCTCTTCGGAGGGTCTTTTTCTGGTTGTGGCCCTTTGCTTGTTGCCCCCCGGTTGGCTTTGTGGAATAATGCCCCTAAGGAGTAACCCCATGAGAACAGCTTTTGCTGAAGATATCCTTCAGAGATTTTTACGATATGTTGCTATTGACACCATGAGCGATGACACCGCCGTCGCCACAAAGAGTCCCTCCACCGATGGGCAGTGGGACCTGTTGAACCTGCTTGTCCTTGAACTCAAGGAGATGGGCTTCGACGATATCCACATCGACAAGCATGGGGTGGTCATCGCACGCATCCCCTCCAACCTCGGCTACTCAGTGCCTACCATCGGCTTCATGGCCCATGTCGATACCGCAGATGATGTCCCTGGCAACGGGGTGAAGGCCCGTGTCATCGAATCCTATGACGGGTATAACATCCCCCTGAACAAACAATACACCATCAAAGTTGAGGATAACGACGAGCTTGCCCAGTACAAGGGAGAGACGCTCATCGTCACCGACGGCACCACCTTGCTCGGCAGCGATGACAAAGCCGGGGTCGCCGCCATCATGGCAGTGGCTAAATCCCTATCCGACGACCCGAGCATACCCCACGGCGCCTTGGAACTCATCTTCACCAGTGATGAGGAGACCGGCTCTGGGATGGACACCTTCCCCTACGACAAGATCAGGTGTGCATACTGCTACACCGTCGATGGGGGCAAGCGCTTTGAAGTGGAGAGCGAATGCTTCAACGCCGCTACAGTAAAAGTCCATTTCTCAGGGGTGAGCTACCACCTGGGTGCTGCTCGGGGGAGGCTGGTCAATGCCCTTACCATGGCCGCTTACTTTATCAACGCACTGCCGCAGGCAGAGAGCCCCGAGGCTACCGACGGACGCTACGGCTACTACTGTGCCCACACCATCAGCGGGACAGCCACCGAGGTCGACCTCACCGTCTACCTCAGGGACTTTGACCTGGACCGCCTGAACCAGAGGATCGAGGCATTGCGCCTGCTTGCCAAGAGTGCAGAGGCCCTCTACCCCAAGGGAAAGGTCAGCATCGAAGCAAAGCACGTCTACTACAACATGGCCATGGTTGCAAAGCAGAAGCCCATCGCCATGACCAATCTGTATGAAGCCGGCAGACGCCTGGGCATGGACCTGCAGGAAGCCCTCATCAGGGGAGGCACCGATGGGGCCAGGATGGCCAATGAGCATAACATACCCTGTCCGAACATCTTCACCGGGGGGCACAACCTCCACTCAAGGTTCGAGTGGGCCGCCCTGCCTGCCATGGAGGATAGTGCAAGGCTTGTCCAGGAGATCATCAAGGTGGGAGCCGAGCTTTGAAGCGAGCCCTACTGCCCCTTCTATTGCTCATCTGCCTCGCATCCCTGCCTGCCCGACCGACGCTTGTAGTCGAGGCGGCAGGACAGGGTGGTCTCTATTCGCTGCTAAGGGCGGTGGTCCAACGTGTTGGCGAGCACTCCCTGCTCAGCCGCATGGAAGGCGAGGGGGAGCTCTCGGTCCTCATCGGGGAAGTTCTCTCTGAGGAGGCCAATGCCGTATCTGCCGACCTGGTGTTCACCTATGAGGGGCGAATCCTCGAGCTCTGCCTGAGCGCAAACGCCAAGGATGGGCGCCACCTTGAAAGGGCGCTGGAGAGCAGGCTCTCCTCTATGCTGCTCTATGACGGGCTCGCCCTCATCGAGGCAGAGCCATCACCTGCAGTCGATTATACCTATGCAACCGGGTATGCCTCCCGTTCCATCCTGCACAAAGGATCTCTCTACAAGGGAGTCGATGCCCAGGGCAACAGGTGGGCGACGGCGGTGGTCCAGCATGTCGCTGATGATCTGAGCTCACTCTCCTTGCTTTCAGCCACCGCAGGGAGGACGCTTCTTCCCGGCATGAGGCTGGTGGCTTTGCAGGGCAGGGCGGTTGAGCTCGCCTTCTTTGGCATGCTTTCCTCTCCGCTTGGCCTTGGCCTTGACTTCTCATACAGCCAGGATATCGGGCTCTACCCCTTTAGCCTGGTAGTGGGAGGTGGTTTGGATGTTCATGGGCAGGGCCTTTCGCCCTCCAGCATCTATGGGAGGGCTGGCTTTGTCGTCGCCTTTCCCCTCTCCATGGCCTTCGGCCTGCGCTCGGGCTTCTGGCGCAACAGCTCCCTTGCCATGGAGTGCACCCTTGGCTTGGGGTACGGCTTTGATGAAGCTCTGCTGTTGTACGGCAGCACAGCCCTCTTTACCTACCGCTACCACCTGCAGGGCTACACGCTCGCGCTGGGCTTGGGCAACAGGCACTGGGTCTCTGGCGAGGGCAGCTTTAGCTCGGGGGTGTTCATGCGTCTTGGCTTGGCGTACACTTGGTAGAGGATGCATACGATGAAATACAGATATAGGCTTTGTGCTTTGGTTGTGACGGTGGCCCTGCTCACCTCCTGCACCTCCCTGACCAACTTGGTGCGGTCCCAGGTGGAGGGCCTTCCCGGGTGGGTCTACAACCCCGTGGCCTCTGCAAACAGGACAGCCTTTGTGGGCAGGGGAAATACCCAGCTGCTGTTCAATGCCAAGCTCATGGCCTACGATGACCTGCTCAACCAGCTCTCAAGCTTTGTCGGTGAGCCAGTGCAGGGCACATACTACCGCGAACTTACCACCACCGATGCCATCGAGGCATTCGGGCTGAATATAGTCAACGAATACTCTAAGAGCGATGGGCGTTCCCCTGCCCAATTCTACCTCCTTGCAACTGCCGATACGGCAAAGCTGGAGTCCAAGCGTACCAGCGTCTATAACGCTGTACTCAAGCGGGATGCTGATATAGCTGCTCTGATACGCAAGGCAGACGCGGCCTACCGGTCAAACAACGACATCAAGGCGATCGGGCTCTATTTTGATGCCGCCCTCATCGCAGCACAGGGCCCCGTCTCATCCAAGAAATATGAGATCGAGGCCCTGCTTGCCAAAAGCATCACCTTTATCAACGCCCTGCGATTCTCGGTGAGCAAGAGCGACCCCCTGAAGGCAACCGCTACGGTCCAGTTGCGGCGAAAGAGCCGCCTGCTCTCACCTAAGGTGCTCAATGCACCGATAGTCGCGGAGTTTGCAGCTCTGAACAGTCTGGGAGCCAGCTATGAAGACTCGCTTCTCTTCAATACTGCATCAGAGGGGTTTGTCCAGTTTGTACCGTACAACTACAGCTTGGTGGGCAATGGAGCAATACGCTTCGCCGTTGATTTCTCCTCAGCCTTGCAGGAGTTGGAAGCCAAGATATCACAGGCCACCCTCCAGCCCTTGCAGGAGGCTCTGGACAGGCATGGCATAGCATTCCCATACTCTTTGGTCTCGGGGTTTGCCTCCAAGAACATTGTGGCCGACATCAGTGAGTACGAGTACGCAGGGACGCTGCGCAACACCAAGGGGGCTCTTTCTGCCCTGCTGGACCTCTATGGCAGCCGGGGAGTTCCCATCAAGGCACTCTCCCTTGCCCAGGAGGAGCAGTATGAGCTCTATGAAGAGGTGCTCCTTCTTGCACCGGGGACGGACCTGGTGATAAAGGGCAAGGCCGGTGTGGTCGATGAGACGCGCATAGGCGATCAGAGTGTGGTGGTCGTCACCGGCAGCGTACAGCTGTGGAGTGTTGACAAGGGCACATTGCTCGCCGACACACTGGAGGTTGAGGCGGTAGCCTTCGCCCCTCTGGAGGAAGAGGCCAAGAAAGAGGCCTTCCGCCGATTCGGGCAGATCAGTTCATCGCTGTTGCTCTCTTCCTTTTTCTAGCCCGACAAGGGGGAGGAAGATGGCTGGGTCGTTGCTTATCAGACCATCGGCACCCATCTGCACAGCGTGTGTTCCCTCAGCGATATCATCCACTGTCCATACGCACAGGCTGTAGTGCTTGCGGCCCTTGAACTTCCGTACAAAAGCCTCATCGAGTTGCTCCATCGGTGGCTTGAGGAGGCTGGCACCCCCGATATGTCTTCCCCACCCATGGTGGAAGGGCCTCGGAACCGAAGGGCTCTCGTCAAAGATCACGGCACTGGGCAGCGCATGCTTGCTTATCCTGTTGAACCTACGCAGCGCAAACGGGTTGAAGGAGGAGATCATGCACCTCCCTTCCAGGCCGAAGTCCTGGATGGTCTGCCACGTCTTCTGTGCAAGGCCCCCATCATTGAGGCCGGGCACCTTCAGCTCAATGTCATAGTAGAGCCTCTCCCCACACAGCTCAAACAGTTCGCTGAGCAGGGGGACCTGCTCTCCCTCTCCCACATCAAGGCTTCGCAGCTCGTCAAAGCTGAGCCCCGATACCAGGGCGTCCCTTCCAGCCACACGCACCATGTCCGCATCATGGACTATGACCAGCTCCCCTGTCTTGCACTGCTGCACATCAAGCTCAACGCCGGGTATCCCCTTTTCCACGCAGAGCTGAAAAGAAGCGAGGGTGTTTTCAGGTTTCAGGCTGGAGTAGCCACGATGGCCGAACAGGAGGGGTTTGGCAAAGGGGAGGCTTTTTCTGCTCATGGCTTCCTCTTGTTTGCATGGTTGGTAAGCAAGGCGATCTCCTGTGCCCAGAGCGAACTGTCGATGGTCTCCAGGATCAGGGGGATGCCCCTGAAGCGCGCGTCCTGTACAATGCGGATGAAGGGCTCCACTCCTATCTGGCCTTTGCCAAGGTTCTCATGGCGGTCTAGCCTGCTGCCCAATGCAATCTTGGCATCATTGAGATGCATCCCTGCAAGCTTGTCGAACCCCACTATCCTGCCAAATGCCTCAAAGGTCTGGTAGAAGGAGTCCTCGCTGCGCAGGTCGTAGCCTGCAGCAAAGATGTGGCAGGTGTCTATGCAGACTCCCAGACGGTCGGGGAAGCTGCTCATTTCCAACAACTGTGCTATCTCCTCAAAGGATGAGCCCAGGTTGCTGCCCTGGCCTGCTGTTGTCTCGATGATGGGATGCACCCCCTCAGTGGACCTGAGGGCCTCGTCCAAGGCCTCGCTGACCAGTTCAAGGCTGCCTTTGCGATCTATCTTGTTCACATGCGAGCCGGGGTGGAAGTTCAGCTTGTCCAGGCCCAGGGTGTGCACGCGCCTCAGCTCATCGATGAAGGCGTCCAGACTCTGCTTGCGCTTCAGGTCATCAGGGTTTCCCAGATTGATGAGGTAGCTGTCATGGGGGAGGACCTGCTCCTTTGTGTATCCGAGATCCTTGAGTGTCTGCCTGAACGTGGCGCTCTGTTCCTCGGTGATGGGCTTTGACGCCCACTGTCGTTGGTTCTTGGTGAACATGCCAAAAGCGGTTGCTCCGAGGGCACTTGCCTCGATGGCTGCATTCTCCAAGCCCCCTGCGATGCTTGTGTGACTTCCTATGTATACCATGGTCCAAGGGTAGTCCTTGCCCTATGGGTTGTCAATCACCCATACTCATGGTAGTGTTCGCTGTTGAATAGGAGCATAAGAGCAATGAGTGGAAGAGAATGGGCCGTTGGAGATGAGGTTTCTGGATTTATCCTATCTGAGGTCTCCTATCTTGGGGAGTACAAGGCAACGGGGTATCTATTTCGTCATATAACCACAGGGATGGAAGTCTATCAGGTGGTAAATAATGACAAGGAACTCTTTTTTAGCTATGTGTTTAGGACCCTTCCCAACAACGACGCAGGAATAGCGCACATCCTGGAGCACTGCTGCCTTGCAGGTTCGAAGAAGTATCCTGTGCGCGACCCCTTCATGACGCTCCTCAAGGGCAGCACCAACACCTTCATGAATGCCATGACCTACCCTGACAGGACGATGTACCCTGCTGCCAGTCCCTTGAAGAAGGATTTTGACAATCTCTTCTCAGTCTATACCGATGCGGTCTTTGCCCCGCTATTGCGGGAGGAGACCTTCCAGCAGGAAGGGGTGCGCATGGTCTGTGATGGCGATAGCTGCCACTTCGAGGGTGTGGTATACAACGAGATGCTCGGCGGCGGCTCCGACCACGACACGATCGTGGGACGCAACAGCATTCGCTCCCTCTATCCCGACACACCCTACTCCTTTGACTCGGGAGGGGACCCTGAACAGATCATCCAACTGAACTACCAGCAGTTCCTTGCCTTCTACAGCATGTTCTACCACCCTTCGAACTGCAAGCTCTTCATCTATGGTGACATGGAAGTGGGCGAGAAGCTGGATATGCTGGAAAAGGAGTACCTGCGCTCCTATGCAAGGCTCAATGTCGACAGCATGCCCCCTCTCGCCGAGGCGTGGAAATCGCCCCGTTCGACAGCCTTCACCAGTCCTGTTGAGGAAGGGGAGGGCAGCAATGGCGATTCGGTTGTTCTGTCCTGGGCTACATGCGAAGCGAGCGACCCCCTTGCACTGATCACGCTGTCCACCCTGGTGGACATCCTGCTGGGCAACCCTGGGGCCCCCTTGTACAAGGCCCTGCTTGATTCAAAGCTTGGCAAGGACATCTCCCCTGAAAGCGGCATGAGCGGGGACTTCAGGCAGATGCCCTTTACCGTCGGCTTCAAGGGTATCGACGGCGACCGCAGTGACGAGGCGCTGGAGGTCATGCTCTCCTCGCTCAAGGCCATTGTGGATCGGGGCCTCGATGGTGAGATCATCGCCTCATCCATGAAGCGGTCACGCTTCAAGCAGCAGGAGATACCCGGAGGCTTTCCCAACGGCTTTAGGGCCCTCATCCGTTCCCTCAAGGGGTGGCTTGTCGACCAGTCTCCCTCAGCGACCATCGGCACCACAGCCCCTTTGCAAGCGCTTGAGGATGCCCTAGCGGAGAACCCCCGCTACTTTGAAGAATGGATACAGCGTCACCTGCTGGACAATCCGCACCGCTGTCTGGTCACTGTCAGAGGTGACAAGGAACACGAAAAGCGTCAGGTGGCGGCCATAGGCAAGTATGCCCAGAACCAGAGCCTGGCACTGGGCAAGAAGGGCCTGAAGCAGCTCTCCTTGCAGAACGAGCGTTTCATGCAGTTCGAACTTGAAGGGGATACCGAAGAGGACAAGCAGAAGGTTCCCTACCTCAGGCTGGAGGACCTTCCCTCCACCATAGAGCCCAACACCTATGAGAAGCTGAGCATAGCAGGGCGCCCGCTCTCACTGAAGAAGATGTTCTGCAACAAGATAGCCTATGCTGATTTTGCCTTCCAGATAGAGGACCTCACCGAGCGTGAGCTCATGCTCCTGCCTCTGTACATCAGGCTTCTGCAGATGACAGGCATAGGGGAGATGGAGTACCCCCAGGTTGCCAACAAGCTCAAGAGCCTGACGGGGGATACCAATCTCTATGTGGAGATGGGCTCCTCCTACGAAGGGGCGGACAGGATGCTGATGCTGTGCAGGACCCGCACCCTGGTAGAGGATTTTGAAGAGGCCCTCTTCTTTTTGCACACCCTGTTCACCTCCTCCAATGTCGGGGACATCGAGCGCTTGCAGGCGGCCCTCACCAACCTCAAAGGGGATTACACCGACAGCATAACCTACTCCGCCCACAGCTTCGCCTCCCTGTCCGCCTCCTCAATCTTCAGCTCCGTGCAGTATGAAGGGGAGCAGCTGGCGGGACTTGACCAATGGTTCTTCCTGGAGAACCTCCATGACGAACAGCTCTTCCTGGTTGCCGGGGAGTTCAAGGCCTTGCAAGAGAAGCTGAACAACCGCAACCGCCTTATCCTCAACCTCGGCTGTGACGAGGAGCTTGCCACTACGCTTGTCGCCTCCTATGAGAAATTCACCCTCCTCTTTGATGAGAAGCAGGAGGTTGAGCCACGCCTTCGCTCCTATGAGAAGGTAAGCCAGGGCCTCACGCATGCAGTGGAGCTCTATCGCCTGCCATCGACTGTCAGCTATACAGCGTACGCCCTGCGATCAAGCAAACGGGGTTCTGAGGAGCAGGCAGCCCAGGTCCTTCTCGGCCAGATCATGACCGGCAGTGAGCTTTGGGAGAAGGTCAGGGCCCAAGGCGGAGCCTATGGGGTGACCGCCCACACCGATGTCATGGAGGAGCTCTTCATCTTCAGCTCCTACCGTGACCCCCGCATTGCAGGTACTTTGGCTGACTTCACCAAGAGCCTGGAGCTCTATACGACAAAGACCGTTGAAGCCAAGGATATAGAGAATGCACTCATCACGACGGTGGGAAACGATTTGCGTCCTCTCTCACCTGCCCAGGACTCGATCCTCTCCTTCAGGAGAATCCTGTACAACATCACCGATGAGTTCAGGACGCTGAGGCGCAACCAGATGCTGGGCATGACGAGCTCGCACCTCAATGAGGGTGCAAAGGCTCTGTTGGCCAATGCTGAGAATGAGGACTCCTTTGTAGTGATAGCAGGGATGCAGCTGCTGGAGACGGAGAAGGTGAAAAACCCTATTCTTGATCGTCCTTCGAGACGCTTGCCCCTCTAGGGCGCTCTCCCCAGATCTTAGCCAGTGCGTTGAGCTCCTTGGGATCCTTGAGCTTGAGCACTACGCACTGGCGTATGCCCGCTTCCTTCTGAGCAATGTCCTCAGCTAGGGCACTGCAGGTCGGCGATCCGCACAGGCCGCAGTCGATCCCCGGCAGGACCGCGAGGATCTGGCGTACCTTCTCCATCTTGTACAGGGCTTTGCCTATATCCTCATCCAGCTTCATCGCCCCCTTGGGCTGTGGTGCGTCAAGGTAGAGGTTTTTGGCCAGGAAGTCACTCTGGTCGGTGATGCGTTTGATCAGCGAGGGGGGAAGCTCCTTAGGCAGGGTCTGCCCCCAGTGCCTGAGGCGTTCACTTGCCAGGAAACGGTTACGCACCGTCAGAATGCCCCCGGGGCACCCCTCGGCACACGCATCAAGTTCAAGAAATTCCAGATTGCTCTCCTCATCCTGCTCGAGCAGGTCCAGGAACTCTATGACGTTGTGCATCTCATCAACAGAGAGGGAGCGCCCACTTTGGGTGCTGCTCTGACCCTTGACCATGCTCCACTGGCTGGCCTTGCGCGTGACAATGGGAAAGGAGAGGGTGTCTGGCTTGCCCACACTCTCCTGGTGCTTATGCTTTTCCAAAAAGGTCCTCACCCTGTTGTAGGCGGTGTCAAAGTTGATGACTCCCTGAAAGAGGCTGTGGTCCTCCGAGCCCTCGGTCTTGATCTGGGCTATCTTGGCGGCACACGGGGTGAGGTAGAATATGCCTATCGAGTCGCTCTGCGCCTGGAGCTCGGCCTTGGCAAAGAGGGCCACCATCTGGGCAGGGGGCCTGACGCGGCTCATGTTCTCCAACAGCAGGGGGAACCGGATCTGGATCAGGCGCTGTACCGAAGGGCAGAAGTTGCTGATCAGGGGCAGCTCGTGCTCGATCTGAGGAGCACCGAGCTTGTCCAGGATGTCTATGCCCGTCTCGGAGAGGTAGAGGTGGGTGAAGCCCGACTCGTAGAGGGCCGAGCATATCTGCTCCTGGGAGAAGGTGTCGGGAAATTGTGCAAAGAATACCGCAGGGACTATGCCTATGCGGTAGTTGTAGTCATTCAGCTGTTCAAAGGAGTCCTGCTCGACCTCTATGGCATCATTGGGGCACACTGCCATGCACTGGCCGCAGTCGATGCACAGGTCGCTGAAAATCCTCGCCTTACCCCCGGAGATGCGGATGGCCCTGGTCGGACAACGTTTCATGCAGTGTGTGCAACCCTTGCATTTCTCTTCAATGACATGCAGCGAGTGGTGAAAGGGGAGATCGGTCATCGTACGCTCCTTATAGGGCAAAACGCATGGTGATGTGGGTATGGTCCCCCTTCTTCGTGTATATCTTCAGTTCATCACAACTTTTCTTGATGTTCGGCAACCCCATCCCGGCACCGTATCCCATCTCCCTGACCTCGTTGGTAGCTGTTGACCACCCCTCGGTCATGGCAAGGTCCAGGTTCTCAATGCCGGGTCCTGTGTCGATGACATCAATTTGCACCCTGTCCTCCTCTATGTCACAGAGCACCTTTCCCCCGTAGGAGTGCGCAATGACATTCACCTCTGCCTCAAAGACGGCAACGATGATCTGCTTGATCCTCAGCGGTGGAATATTGAGCTGCTTCAAGATGCGTTTTATCTTGCTTGAAGCCTCGCCAGCCACCGAGAAGTCCTTGGAGGGTATGGTGAATTCTTCATGCATCTCAATATACCGGTTTCAATCCTTTTGCAAACAATAGCCCACTCGCCTTGAACAGGGAGTACGGGGTGTAGGATAGCGATATGTCCAGTTCCTTCGCCATATCGATCATGCTTTGACTTGGTCGCTTGTTGCGCACCAGGAGGATATTGCTGATATCGCTCATCTCCGCCGTTCGGATGGACTGGTTGTTGGACAACCCTGTTATCAGGATGATGTCATCCTCCAGTATGGTGAGCACATCACTCATCAGGTCACTGGCAAAACCCCGTTTTACCTCGTCTTCCAGATGGGACTCACCCCAGATCAGTTTTCCGTCTACACATTCAAGTATTTCTTTCAGTTTCATGGTGGGAAGTATAGCACAATGCTCTGCTCTTCCATAGAGCAAAATGCAAGGCTGTCCCACCTGTTTGCAAAGAGGAAGGCTTAGGCGGCTTTTTGCCTTTCAAAAAAGGGGGCAAGAAGCTATACTAGGTTCAATGAGGAGGCCTTGCATGAAGTATATAGGAGCGTTGGACCAGGGGACTACCAGTACCCGTTTTATCTTGTTTGATGAGAAAGGGGCGAATATTGCCTCTGCCCAGCTTGAACACCAGCAGATATTCCCCCAACCGGGGTGGGTGGAGCATGACCCTTGGGAGATTTGGGACAACAGCGGCTCGTGCATCGCCAAGGCAATGAAGAAGGTCGGCGCAAAGGGCTCCGATATCCTGGGCATAGGCATCACCAACCAGCGCGAGACCATCATCGCGTGGAATCCCAAGACAGGAAAGGTCTGGCACAATGCGATTGTCTGGCAGGACCTGCGGGGGGCCGCCCTCATCGACGAGTTGAAGGCGAAGGTTGAGGCTTCCTGGCTGCGCGAAAAGAGCGGCCTCATCTTCAGCCCTTACTTTTCCGCCTCAAAGATCGTCTGGCTGCTGGACAACGTCCCTGGCCTGCGCGAGGAGGCGGAAGAAGGGGAGGCTGTCTTTGGGACCATAGACACCTGGCTTACCTGGAACCTCAGCGGAGGCAAGGTTGTGGTCACCGACGTCACCAACGCCTCTCGCTACATGCTGATGAACATCAGCACCTGCCAGTGGGATGACGAGCTGCTCGCTCTCTTCAACATTCCCAAGGCCTCCCTGCCGACCATCGTCCCCTCCTCAGGGGTGGTCTATACCAAGACCGCGCCAAGCGGACCGCTTCGCGCAGAGGTTCCTGTGTGTGGAATCCTTGGGGACCAGCAGGCGGCCCTCTTCGGGCAGGCCTGCTTTACCCAGGGTCTGGGCAAGAGCACCTATGGGACCGGATGCTTCCTCCTGGTCAATACCGGCGAGAAGCTCGTCTATTCAGACAATGGGCTCCTGTCGACAGTTGCCTACCAGTTGGGGGACAATAAGCCGGTATATGCCCTTGAAGGATCGGTGGCGGTTGCAGGCTCGCTGGTACAGTGGGCTCGGGACAACCTGAAGATTGTCAGCGACCCCCAGGAACTGGACAAGCTGGCCACCTCTGTGCCAGACTGCGGCGGCGTATATATAGTTCCAGCCTTCAGCGGCCTGTTCGCACCCTACTGGCGCTCGGATGCTCGGGGTGTCATCGCAGGCCTGACCGGCTTCGCCACTAGAGCTCACCTGTGCAGGGCCATCCTTGAGGCCACAGCCTTTCAGGCCAATGACATCTTCAAGGCGATGGAGAGCGACAGCAACATCCACATGACCACCCTGAAGGTGGATGGGGGCCTGACAAACAGCACCCCGCTGATGGAGTTCCAGGCAGACTTGCTGGGCATTCCCGTCATACGGCCCCTGGTTGTGGAGACCACAGCCCTGGGTGCTGCCTATGCAGCGGGGCTCTCGGTGGGGGTGTGGAAGAATGTGGAGGACCTCGCTTCCTACTGGCAGGAGGAGACTCGGTGGTCGCCTACCATGGATAAGGCTGTGCGTGACGAGAAGGTACGCCTTTGGAAAAAGGCTGTGAGCCGAACACTAGACTGGGTCTCTTCCGAGAAGGAAGAATAGGGGTACATGGATGTTCTCTGACGTATTGCAAAAGATCCTCGCCTTGCTTCGCCCCGCCTTGCAGGTGGGGGTGTTGGCATGGGTGTTCTACCGCTTCTATGAAGCGATAGCACAGACGAAGGCCCTACAGATAGTGAAGGTGCTTGTCATCATCTTCTCTGCCTACGCCCTCAGTTACATACTCGAGCTTGAGGTGTTGCTGTGGGTGTTCAAGGTGATCGCCGTCCCCCTGACCATCTTCATCTGCATAGTCTACCAGCCGGAGTTGAGACGCTCGTTCACCCAGCTGTGGAGCGGGCGCAGCCGGATCTTCCGCCTCGGTGCACAGACTACCAGTGGGGACCAGATCGACAGCATCCTCAATGCTTGCAATGTGCTGGTGAACAAGAGACGGGGGGCCCTCATCGTCTTTCCCCGCCGCCTGGCAATAAAGAACATAATTGAAAGCGGAACCAAGCTTAATGCGGACCTCTCCACTTCCCTGATCCTGACCGTATTCGACCATGACACCCCCCTGCATGACGGGGCGATGATCATACAGAACGGGCGGATCGTGGCTGCTGGGTGCTATTTGCCCCTCAGTGAGCAGACAGACATAAAGAAGAGCTTCGGCACCCGTCATAGGGCTGCCCTTGGCATGGCTGAGGAGTCCGATGCGGTGGTGATCATCGTCAGTGAGGAGACCGGAGCCATCAGCATGACGTACAATGCCAACCTTTACTATGACCTGGAGCCGAGCACCATCAAGCGGATGCTCCTGGCCCTCTTCAGCTACCATGAGATCACCCCTGAGGAGTTGTTGCAGGAGGCAAGCAGCGATGAAACCGAGTAAGCATCTGCAGAACATGCTCTACCACTGGCCGGCGAAGATCATATCCCTGGTCTTTGCCGTATGCATCTATCTTTTCATCCAGTATTCGACTGTCGGGGCCCGGGTGGTGACCATTCCTTTGGACGTACAGCTGCCCAGCGGGTATGAGGCGATGAGCCTGGTTCCTGATTCAGTTGCTATTGAGATCAGGGGCAATGATGACGTCATCTACCTGATCGACCCCAACTCCATCGGGGCAAGCCTCAACTTCTCCTTTGTCCAAAGCGAGGGGATATCCAGCGCCCCGGTTCTTCTCACCTATGAGGAGAATGTCTTTGAAAGTGGGGGTGTTTCGGTATCGTCCAATCCCAGCCAGTACAGGATCCTCTTCAAACGGCAAGGCGGACGGTGATGGTTGAGGGTATAGGAATCGACATTGTCAATATCTCGCGCATGGAAAGGCTCTCTGAAGCTGTGATCAGGCGCCTCTTCCACCCCGATGAGGTCGCCTATGCCCTCACGCTGGAGAGCAAGCGCCAAAGCGAGTACCTCAGCGGGAGGTTTGCAGCCAAGGAGGCCCTGGGCAAGGCTCTGGGGACCGGGATGGCGGGCATGCGCCCTTCTGACATACAGACCGATGCAACTGAGGCCGGCCAGCCCTTCATGGTGCTCCATGGAAGCGCCAAGGCCCTGGTGGGGGATCGCACGGTGCTCGTCTCCATATCCCATGACCCTCCGGTGGCCAGCGCGGTAGTCCTGTTGCAAGGGGGGTGTGATGGCTCGCACTGACTGGAGAAGACCCCCTCTGGTACCCTTGGAAGAGGGGGTGCGGCGCATCCGCATGACCGTCGCCTATGACGGGCAGCACTACAATGGGTGGCAGAAACAGGTCAACGGCATGGGGGTCTCCGAGCGGATAGAACAGGAGATCCAGAACATGACCGGTGAGAAGGTCAACATCATAGGAAGCGGAAGGACCGACAGCGGGGTTCACGCCCTCGGTCAGGTATGTCATTTTGACATCTTCAACCAGACGATCGATGGAAAGGTCTTTGCCGTCGCCCTCAACCGCCTTCTGCCCGCTGATATCAGGATCTTGGAGAGCCTTGAGGTCGATGGCTCCTTCCATGCCCGCTTTACGGCGATGGGCCGCACCTACCGCTACTACATCAAGCAAGAGAGGGAGATGACCCCCTTTGACAGCAAGCAGGTTTCAAAGGTGAGGAAGTTTCCCGATATCAAGGTGCTCAATGCGTATGCCGCACACATTCAGGGGACGCATGACTTCACCACATTCACCTCCCGCGGGGATAGGTCCACCAGCCGGTGGAGGGACATCTACGAATCATACTGGGCATACGAGACCGACCGCTTCGGCTACAAGGTGCTGACGTACACCATCAGCGGCAATGCCTTTCTCTACAAGATGATCCGCTCCCTGGTGGGTTCCATGCTGGAGTTTGCAGATAAGGGGGTCGATGAGGCCACGTTCAAGGAGATCCTGGAGAGTCTTGACCGCAAGCGATCGGGCAGGACAGCCGCCCCCTGGGGGCTCTACTTCTACGCCATATCGTATGATCCAGAGAAGTTCGCCTGGTTTGAGGAGCAACAGCGTGAGTAGTATCGAAGAGAAACGAGAGGCCCTTGCCGAAGATTTGCAACAGTTCCTGACTTATTGTGACCAGGCAGAGGCCCTGATCACACACAGTCCTGTCAAACCAAGCCCGCAGATGGACTTCACCTCCCTTGTCGATGAGATATTCCCCCTTCCCCTGGACAAGGACGCCCCGGAGGGGGCGACCATGAAGACGCTCCAGCTCATGGTGGGTGAGTGCACCCGCTGCCCCCTGTGTGAGACTCGCACCAATACGGTCTTTGGTGAGGGGGCCCTTCCTGCACGCCTGCTGGTTATCGGAGAGGGCCCGGGTGCGGATGAGGATGCCACAGGCCGGGCTTTTGTCGGAAAGGCAGGGCAGTACCTGGATACGTGGCTCTCCCCCCTGGGCCTGTCGCGAAAAACCAACGTCTACCTTGCAAACATCATCAAATGCCGCCCCCCTGAGAACCGCAACCCCCATGCCGGGGAGGTCGCCTCCTGCCTGCCCTTTGTGAAAAGGCAGATCCGTCTGGTCAAGCCTGAGCTCATCCTGCTGGTAGGGGGCGTCGCCGCCCACGCCCTGCTGGAGAGCGAGGAGGGGGTTGGCAAGCTTCGCGGGCGCTTCTACCGCTATGAGGGGGTGCCGGTGCTGGTTACCTACCACCCCGCCGGGGTGTTGCGCAACCCCGACCTGCGCCGGCCAGTGTGGGACGACATGAAGAAGGTCGCCGCCTTCCTCAACCTCACCCTTCCCGGTGGGTCCAAATGAGCAAGTTTGCCCATCTCGTCCTTGATGTCCCGGTAAAGCAGAGCTTCACCTACGCAATCCCCCCTGGGATGGAAGAGTCTGTCATTGTCGGGGTGCGTGTGGTCGTCCCGTTTGGCAAGCGTGAGATGACCGGCTACGTCATCGGTGTGGCAGAGAGCTTTGAGGCCACGTACGAGGTCAAGGAGATAAAGCGCGTCATCGACAAGATGGCCCTGTTTGGGGCAAGTTCTATCTCCTTGGCCTTGTGGATGAGCCGCTTCTACCTCTGCAGCCAGGGTGAGGCTCTGAGCATGATGGTTCCCGGAGGCAGGCGCGACAGCAGCACCCCCGCCCTGGCCGTTGAGGACGACACCACCATCAGCGAGGTCCTGCACCTCTCGGCTGACCAGCAGATCGCCATCGATGCCATCCTTGCAGCGAAGGCGAGCATGTACTACCTCTACGGGATAACCGGCAGCGGCAAGAGTGAGGTCTTCCTGCGCTGCACCGAGGCTATGGTCGCACAGGGCAAGGCTGTCATCTATTTGGTGCCCGAGATCACGCTCACCCACCAGCTGGCGAGGCAGGTGACCAACAGGTTTGCCAACAAGGTGGCCATCCTGCACTCCGCCCTTACCCCGAGCCAGCGCCTGAGCCAGTGGAAACGCATCAGAACCGGCGAGGTGCTGTTCGCAATAGGGGCCCGCAGCGCGGTCTTCGCCCCGTTTGAGAATCTGGGCATGATCATCCTCGATGAGGAGCATGAGAACAGCTACAAAAGTGGGAACACCCCCCGCTACCACGCGCGTCAGGTCGCCCAGCAGCGCTGTCGCGCAGAGGGTGCTATCCTGGTCATGGGAAGCGCCACCCCCTCCCTTGAGGCGTGGAGCATGATGAAGAAGTCCCAGGTCACAGCCCTGCGCCTCGATAGCCGGGTAGGGGGTGGAGTCCCTCCGAAGGTGCGTGTGGTGGACATGCAGGGGGAGAAGCATACCATCAGCAAGAAGCTGCTCGCTGAGATCAAGGCGGTGCTGGCACGCAAGAAGCAGGTGATCCTCTTTCTCAACCGAAGGGGCTTCTCCTATTACTTCCACTGCAAGAGCTGTGGCTACGACATGCAGTGCCCCCACTGCTCGGTCTCCCTCACCTTCCACCAGGGCAAGGGCGAGATGGTCTGCCACTACTGCGGGTATCGGCGCAAGCCCATCCAGGTCTGTCCTGAGTGCCACTCCGTCGATGTCGGGTACAGCGGATTCGGTACCGAGATGGTCGAACAGGACGTACGCCTTTTCTTTCCCCAGGCGACCATCAGGCGCCTGGATACCGACACGGCCAAGGACAAGAAGCACATGCAGGAGGTCCTTGAGCAGTTTCGCAAGGGAGAGGTCGATATCCTGCTGGGAACCCAGATGGTCGCCAAGGGCCTCAACTTCCCCGGTGTCGAGCTTGTGGGCATCGTGCTTGCGGACAGCGGGATGAACATCCCCGATTTTCGCTCCCAAGAGCGTACGTTCTCCTTGTTGATGCAGGTCTCAGGGCGTGCAGGGCGGTACAACGACCAAGGACAGGTCATCATCCAGACCTTCCACCCGGATAACGCTGCAGTTGTCTATGCCCAGCATCGAGAGGTGGATGCTTTCTTTGATCAGGAGCTTGCGATGCGCGAACAGACCGGCTTCCCTCCCCATACCCGGCTCATCAACCTGGTGCTGAGAGGCAGGAACAAGGAGAAGGTGGCCGCTGAGGCAGACAAGCTTGAGGGCCTCTTCGAGGCGGCCATCGCTTCCTACAAGGGGGAGGGTTCGCCTTCGGTGCTGTGCAACAGCGAGTGCCCCCTGGAGAAGATAGCCTCGAACTGGCGCAACCATATCCTGGTGATGGGCGAGGACGCCTCCTCCGCCCACAAGGTGGTGTCGCATGTCCTGGACCACTACAGCGCCCCCTCGGGAATCTACATAGAGGTCGATATTGACCCATTGCAAATGTTGTAGCGTTGACCGATGGGCTTATGTGTTGGTATCATGGGCATACCATGTTAGATATATACACCCTTGGGGAAGAGGTACTCACCGAGAAGTGCCAACCGGTAACCAAATTCGACAGCGGCCTTCGTGTCCTTGTCGATGCCATGTTTGAAACAATGTCCGAAGCCGATGGCGTCGGGCTTGCAGCCCCTCAGGTAGGGGTCTCGCTTCGTCTGTTTGTGATAAACATCCACGGAGTGGAGAAGCGCGCATATATAAACCCGCAGATACTGGAGACCTCCATAGAGACTGACTGCTCGGAAGAGGGCTGTCTCTCCGTCCCCGGCGTCTGGCATGATGTCGTGCGCCCTGCAAGGATAAGTGTGCAGGCGCAGGACATCGAGGGAAAACCCTTTACCGTCAAGGCGGACGGCCTGCTCGCACGGGCCATCCAGCACGAGAACGACCATCTCAACGGAACGCTGTTCATCGACCGCCTCACCGCTGAAGAACGGGAGAGCATGGTCAAGGCGTATGAGAAAAGAACCCGTACAGGCAAGAGGCGCAAGGCGTGAGGATCCTGTTTGCAGGGACCCCTGAAATAGCCGTACCCACGTTGCGCAGTCTTGCCGAACACTGTGATGTGGGTGCGGTTCTCACCAATGCCGACAAGAAGGGGTCCAGAGGCAATGCCCTGGTCCCTTCTGCTGTGAAGGAGGAGGCCCTCAGACTGGGACTGCCTGTACTGCAACCCGAAAGCTTGCGTACCGAAGCGCGGGCCCTTGTCGCCTCCTACGGGTGTGACACCCTGGTCTGCTTCGCCTATGGCAAGATCTTCGGACCGCGGTTCCTCTCCCTGTTTTCTGGGGAGAAGCTCAACATACACCCCTCTATGCTGCCTCTGCTGCGAGGTCCATCCCCTATCCAGGGGGCCATCCTCAACCAGTACCGCACCACAGGCATAAGCATCCAGCGCCTTGCCTCTGAGATGGACAGCGGGGACCTGCTCGTCTGTGAGGAGTTTCCCCTCCTAGGCGATGAGACTACACAGACGCTGACCGACCTGGTCAGGGAGAAGGCTGCTCCCCTGGCCGTTGGGGCGATGAAGCGAGTTTCCTCAGGCTCGGCTCTGTTCCTCCCCCAGCAGGGGGATCCTACCTATACCACCCTCATCACGCGCGAGATGGCCCTTCTGGACTGGAACCTGCCTGCCAAGGCCCTGCATGCCCTGGTCAGGACTATGGTTCCCTGGCCAAAGGCCTATACTACCTATGAGGGGCAGACGCTCTTCATCACCTCTGTTGCAGGGCTCCTGGAGGATGCGGGAACCGATGCCGTCCCTTCGGCAACGGAGGTCGGCACCGTCGTTGCAAAAGAGAAGGGAAGGGGTGTTGCCATTGCCACCGGCGACGGCCTGCTCTGGGTGGACCGCATGCAGCTGGACAAGCGTAAGGATATGGACTGGGTTTCATTCCTACCAGGCAATCGTACGTTCCTAGGAACAAAGTTAGGATAACCATGAAAAGGCGAGCTTCTTCCCTGCTTGTTGTGCTCGTGTGCAGCATCTCCCTGTTTGCCTCAAGACCCTCGGTGGCCTTGGTCCTCTCCGGAGGCGGGGCAAGGGGGCTTGCACACATTGCCGTCATAGAGGCGCTCGAGCGCTATGGCATCCCCATCGACATGGTGGTGGGAACCAGCATGGGGGCCCTTGTAGGGTCGCTCTATGCCTCAGGCTACAGCCCACTAGAGATCCGAGCCCTGGCTGCTGACCCCAATTTCTCCACCCTATTTCTGGCAAACTCCCTCAGCTCCTCCTATGATATCGCCCCGGCCTTTGAGCCCACCCATAGCAATGTCTTCTCCCTGGGCTTTGACAAGCAGGGGTTCGGGACCTCTCCTGGGTTGCTGGGCGACCAGATGGTCATGGGGATGCTCTCCTCTGTCTTCTCCAAACTTTCCGATTATCTGGATTTTGACGATCTGGAGATCCCCTTCCGATGCGTCGGTGCCAATGTGGTCAACGGAGAGAAGATCCTCTACGAAAAGGGTTCGCTCATCACAGCGGTGCGTTCGAGCATCTCCATACCCATCGTCTTCACCCCATACCCCCAGCCTGACGGCAGCTATGCCGTCGATGGAGGCATTGTGGACAATCTGCCGATACAGGTCGCCAAGGACCTTGGCTACGACATCGTCATCGCCTGTGATGTGAATGCAAGCATCCAGAGTGCTGAGGCCCTGCTGGGATCGCTGTCCAGCATGGTCATGCAGACCATGACCTTGGTCACCCAGATCAAGGCGCAGAGCCAATACCACCTGGCAGACCTCATGATATTCCCCGAACTGTCGGACATCCTTGTGCTGGACTTCACCAGGCACCAGCAGATCATCAGCAAAGGGGAGCAGGCGTGTGAAGAGAAGGCGAACGACCTCTCCGAGCTCGCAAGCCGAATAGCCTTGGACCGTCCACTTGTCGTTATGGAGGAGGGCAGGAAAGGGACCTATCTGGCCAAGGATGACCCTATCATAGCCCACATCAGGGTCGTGGATGCGTCGCTGTTTCCCTCCCCCACGATTCCGCAGAAAGAGCATTTTTCCCAGTTCATCGGCCGAAAGCTGGATGATGCGACCAAAAGGGAGCTCTCAAACTCCCTTTCGCTGGTAAAGAAGCACTACCGCCTCTCCTCTGCAACCTACCAGATGGCATACATCAGAAAGGGCAAGGGCGACCTGGTTGTCTATGTCCAGTCCTCAAAGAAAAGTGAATCCAACATAAGCCTGGGCGTTTCCGGCAGTACAGGAATTTCCAACAATACACCCAATGGGACGCTCTGGCTCTCAGCGGATGCCCGCATCAATGCGCGCATCTCCAACATGATGGATTCCAAGTTCTCCTTTGAGATCCTGGCCTCCTTGGGGCAGACCTCCAAGGTCACGACATCCGTGCTCTACCCCTTCTACACCTCACCGAGCTCCTCCTTGGACCTGGACTTCTCCCTTACCTATGAAGGAGGGGGCTTCACTCCGCTGAACAGCATGGTCAACGGCGATAGGGTGGTCTCCCTGGACAAGGGCTTCAGCGTGGACCTGAGCATGACGTACAGGTTCCTTGATTATGGAAGGCTTGATTATGGTGGTCTGGTGGATGTTGTCTACCTGCATGGTACGGCATGGAACCCTCCGTTTCTCACCGTCCCTTCGCTCTACGCCTCACTGGTCTGGGATACCAAGCTCTCGACCTTCGCCTCCACTGGGGTGCGTGGGGAGTATGTCGTGTCAGTAGGATTGGAAAAAGACCCGGTGTTTGGCATGCAGGCCGCCTGGAAGCAGCGCTTTGCTGTCGGGGGCAAGTCATCACTGGAGTACAACGTGCATCTGGCTATGATGCGCCTTCCCTACCAGCTTCTCACCTCCTATGTCGACCTTGGAGGGTTGAGTGCATTCCCCGGCTACAGTGCAGGTTCATTGAAGCGGGACATTGCCTTGGTGGGAGGGCTCTACCAGCACAATGTGGGCACGTTCCTGGGGTTCAGGTCCTTTGTGCAGGTCACGGCAAAGATTGCCATGATGGACCGCTACGACCCCTATCAGGTTCCTACTTCCCCTTGTTGTCCGGCGTTCTGGCTCGCCTCAGGATTCGATGTAGATGCCGGTTTGAGTGTGGGCCTGGGACTGCAGACCCCCTTGGGGGATGTCATCGTACGCCTGGGGGCAAGCATCCTCGGTCAGGTCTCGCTGGCAATAGAGATCCTCTGATGCCCAAGCGTTGGAGAGGGTATGCCGACCACCTTGCCGAGCTCTACGGCAGGCGTGTCTACCGCATAGGCCTTGATGCCGGCTTCTCCTGCCCGAACAGGGACGGGGGCAGGGAGGGCGGTTGTGCCTATTGTGACGGTACAGGTGCAAGTGCCATGTACCAACGAAGGGGCGAGAGCTCCTACTACCATGCAAGCGCCTTTGATGAGAGGATCAGCAAGGCCTCACCGAGTTCAGTCCCCACCCTGCAGGAGCGCTGCTCCTCCCTTAAGGGTCAGATAGAGCGCGGGCGCGCTTTTCTGGTGCGCCGCTACAAGGCCGAGCTGTTCAGCATCTACTTCCAGGCATGGACAAACACCTATGCTGACAGGGCCACGCTCAAGGCCCTCTATGATGCCGCCCTGGAGGAGGGGCCGTTTGCAGAGCTGATCATCTCCACCAGGCCTGACTGCATAACAGATGAGGTGCTCTCCCTGCTTGAGGGGTACAAGGATCGGGTGAGCAAGGTGTGGGTGGAGCTTGGCCTCCAAACGGCCAATGTGGGGACTTTGGAGCTGCTTGGCCGGGGTCATGACAGTGATTGCTATATTCGTAGTGCAAATGCGTTACATTCGCGCGGGATTGGTGTTTGTACTCATATGGTGGTGGGTCTGCCCGGAGAGGGCCAGGAAGATTTCAGGCGGACCTGCATGTGGATAAACAAGGCTGAAAGCGAAGCTGTGAAGATTCACAACCTCCATGTCTGTGGAGGTACAAGAGTGCATGATTGGTATGCCCAAGGGGAGGTCAGTGTGCCCTCCCTGAGAAGACATGTGGAGAACAGCATCCTCCTTCTCAGGCATTTGAAAAAAAACATTGTGGTGGAACGCCTTATATGCGAGACTCCTAACCATAGGTTAGTGGCTCCCAGGACGTTTCCTGACAAAAGCGCATTTCTCTCTCTTCTTGAACGGACTATGGAGGAGCGTGATGTGTGGCAAGGGGATTTGATATGAAAGACCGGCTTCCGTTACAGACAATACTCAGAATAGTGGGCATCACCCTTACCTTTTTTGTAGTGTTGGCCATCCTATATTTTTCGTTTATACCCGGACAGATCTATCCTGACGTCTCGTGGATTCCCTTTGCAGACAAGGGGGACCACATGCTTGCCTATGTAGCTTTGGGCTTCTCCCTCTTTCTTGCGACATTGCAGATCCCGGGTTCGGGAAAGACCAGAAAGGAGGGCCGAAAGCCCCATTCAACCCTCCACCTCACCTCCTGGGCCGGTCCTTCCATCATCCTGACCCTTTGCATCGGATCGGCATTGGGTCTGGCGGTGGAGCTGCTGCAGCCCTTGTTCGGGCGTTCGCGCGAGTGGATGGACTTTGCAGCTGACTGCATGGGCCTTGTCGTGGGCCTGGCGTTGGCACTGGCGTTGTTGAACCTGATAGGAAACTACTTCTCGACCCGACCATGGTTATATGATCCCAATTGGAAGGTGGATGGCGATGAGGCTCTCAAGGAAAATTAGTGAAGCGTTGCAGGATGCGGTGGTCAGACTCTCCCCCGATGTCCTTTCGTGCATCATGCAGGGAAGGGAAGAAGAGGCAAGCCATGCCTCAGATGTCGCAAGCAGGACAAGCCTGGCAGTCTTTGACGCCATCTTGCAGAATCTGGAGATAGCCGACAACAGCTGTCTGCCGATGTGCCAGGATACCGGCATGTTTGCCGTCTTTGTGGATCTGGGGCGCTCCTGCCCGCTGGCACCTGCCCAGATAGAGAGGGCCATCAACGAAGGAGCCCTCGATGCGGTACAGAAGGCCTACTACAGGCGCTCAGTGGTCACAGACCCGGTCTTTGGCCGGAAGAACACGCAGAACAACCTCCCTGTCATCATCAACTGGACCCTTGTCGATGGCGATGGCCTTGCCATAAGGATCCTGCTCAAGGGCTTTGGCAGTGAGAACTGCAGCTCGGTGAGGATGCTCAACCCCACCGGAGGCCCGAAGGCCGTCATCGATGCAGTGTGCGACATCGTTCGCCTGGCCGGAGGGAAACCCTGTCCCCCCATCTTCCTCGGGGTTGGTATCGGGGGGACTATGGATCGCAGTGCACTTTTGAGCAAGCGTGCCTTGCTGCGCGATGCCCGCCTAGCGCACCCCGATCCTGCCTATGCCAAGCTTGAAGAGGATATCCTTGCCTCCGTCCAGGCTCTGGGCATTGGTGCGGGAGGCTTTGGCGGGCGGGTGACCGCCTTGCATGTCGCCATTGAGGAGGAGCCTACCCATATCGCGGGGATGCCGCTTGCCGTGTCCATCAACTGTTGGGCGGACCGCAAGGCTGAGATAGTCTGGGAGGGAGAGGATGCGTAGGATACACCTGCCGATACAGGAGAGCGAACTGCTCTCCCTCAGGGCCTTTGACCAGGTTCTGCTCAGTGGAAAGCTCTATGTGGGACGCGACCAGGTCCATAGCAGGCTTTTTGACCTCCTGGAGAACAAGCAGGAGCTTCCCCTTGCACTGCAAGGGCAGGCCATCTACTACATGGGCCCTTCGCCTGCGCCCCCCGGCTTTCCTCTAGGAGCATGCGGGCCTACCACCAGTGCCCGCATGGACCCGTTTGCCCCCCGCCTTCTGGATGAGGGGTTGCGCGTCATGGTCGGCAAGGGGCCGCGCAGTGCGGCTGTGGTCTCCTCCATCATACAGAACAGGGCCCTCTACCTGCAGGCGTACGGAGGCTGTGGCGCCCTGTATGCCTCGAAGATACAAAAGGTTGAGACCGTTGCATTTGCCGAGCTGGGCCCCGAGGCTCTTTTGGTGATGGAAGTGGAGAATTTCCCTGTTATCGTGGCCATTGACAGCAATGGGACGAGCGTATTCACGCGCTAAGGCGATATTTACGTCCGTAGAGCGGTGAATTGCAATGTTTTGCTGGACGTTTCGCCGTATGTGCGGTACAGTTTTTTGTATGCAAGCCTCTGCTTGGTGGTTGCTGTTGTCTCGGGGTGGACGGCAGTACTATCCAGGATAGCGCACGCCCTGTCATAAGGTGGTGTGCCAGGAGGCAAAACCCCTGCAGCGGAAGGTTGTGCCGTGAAGAAATTTTTCCTTGTTTGCATCGTGCCTTGTATCGCAGTGCTCTCCCTAGCCAGTTGTGACCGATCACAAGAAGTGCCTTTGGTGAAAGCCCCTACACCAGTTCTGGTGGCAGAGCCCAGTGCCCCTGTGATCCAGACAAAAACCGAGATAGTCCTCCATGACTCGATCAAGGACAAGCCCAGGCCTGTCTCCCTTGATGAGCGCTTCAGCTATACCTATGGCTACATGCTCTACTCAACGTTGAAGCAACAGGGCTTTGACAATCTAGACAGTGACTTCTTTGCAAAGGGAGCCATCGACGCCCAGCAGGGGTCGGGCTTCTTCAGCCAGGATGAGATGAGCAAAGTTCTCTCCGAGGTGCAGAGCAAGATGTTGGAAATCGCCCAGATCGAGCAGAATGCCCTTGCCAGTGAGAACCTTGAGCGTGCCGAATCCTTCCTTGCCCTCAACAAGGACCAGAAGGGGGTGAAGGTCACCGACTCAGGTCTCCAGTACAAGGTGCTCACCGAGGGCCAGGGCGCCAAGCCCACAGGGGAGCAGATGGTTGAACTCGACTACCAGATAGTCCTGCTCAACGGGCGTGTGGTGGACTCCTCCTATGAAAGGGGCCACTCTTCGCGCTTCCAGCTGAAGGCCATCGGGGTCCCCGGCTTTGTGGAAGGGGTGAAGCTGATGAGCGAGGGGTCCAAATATCAATTCTGGATCCATCCCAAGCTTGGCTACGGCAAGGAAGGGACCCAGAACATCGATCCCAATACCCTGCTCGTCGTGCAAGTCGAGCTCAAGGCTGTGCAGAGCGTTCCGTAAGAGGGAGCAGCAGGTCCAGCATCTCAGGGAGGCTGCCCATCTCGTAGGTTGGCCTGATGAGCGTGCTGTTCACCCCCGCACCCCCCTTGTTCAGCCACAGCGTATCCAATCCAGCGAGGAGGCCTCCCCCTATGTCGCTGACGAGGCTGTCCCCGATCATCAGGCACTCCTGCCTGTTTGATTCCAGGCCGGTCCTCTCAAGCATGAGGGAGAAGAACGTGCTGTCGGGCTTCTGCGAACCCATCTCCTCACTGATGAAGATATCCTTGAAGTACATCCCTGTCCCTGAAACCTCAAGACGCCCCCTCTGCACCTCTGCTATGCCGTTTGTGGCAAGGTAGAGGGTATACCCGCGCTGAATGAGCTCATCCATCAGGGGCCGGCTCTGCTTATAGAGGATGCCCTGTCGGGAGAGGAACCTCTGGTAGCTCGTGCTGGCAAGGGCGGGGTCGAAGGCCAGGTGTTCGGCAGCGAAGAAGTCCTCGAACCGCTTGGTCTTCAAGGTCTCTTGTGTTATCTCAAAGCGTTCGAATGCCTTCCAGCACGCTTCGTTGCACGCTTTGTACAGCAGTAGCTGCCCAGAGGTGGCACTGAATCCCAACTCTTGGGCCATCTGGTAAAAAGCGTGGTTTTCTGCCTCATTGAAATCAAAGAGCGTCCCGTCGGCATCAAAAAAAAGATATCTGTACATCGTGCGTCTACTCCTTTACTTGCCTTGTCCCTCCCTGTACCATAAAGAAAAATGGTTTTTCTGTACATAATGCGGGAAAAGGAGATTTTCATGGCAGATACATTTATGAAAAAGCATCTTAATACAACAGCAGTGCTGGCAGCCATCCTGTCCATCCTGGGCATTTATATGATGTTCCAGGGTGAGTCGTTTGCAAAGGCCTTTGTCGCCTTGCTGGGGCTGGGGATGGTGATAACCGGGATAAACTCCCTCATTGCAATGCGCGTCTATGCCCTGGGACCCCGCAACCGGAGCGCTCTGGTCATCAAGGGACTGGTCAACATCGCCGTTGGTGTCCTGGTGATCGTGCTCTCCCTCTCCACCAAGAACTTCGGCACGCACATACTGCTCTACATCCTTGCAGTGCAGCTGCTCATCTCAGCTCTGATCACCGTGTTCCAGGCATTTTTCCTGCGCAAAGGCAACATCAGCGTCGCACCCCTGCTATCAGAGGCGCTTTTCTCGGTGGTGCTTGCCGTACTGTTCTTTGCCTTCCCCAAGGAGATAGGGGGCTTGCTGCTCAAGCTCGTCGGTGTGGTGCTGCTCGCCTCCGGCATAGCGATGTTTGTCTGGTCGATGAGGGTCAGAAAGCTCACCAGGCAGTACGGCAGCACCACCACCATTGAAGGCGAGGCTGAAATTGTCGGAGAGCCGGGTTCCCATCAGGACAAGTCCTGATCAGGGAACCAGGAAGGTCCCCAGCACGCCAAAGCGGGAGAAGCCGTTCTCATCCGGGGCGGACTCGCCCCCTATGGTCAGCATCACCGATGCAAGGGGAAGAATCTTCCTGCTGTATAGGAAATCAACCCGTTCTCCCCACTGTGGGGTGATCAGGGTGTTGCCTAGGCTGGTCCCTTCGCTGAAATGGGTGAGCCTGTAGGTGTCATAAAACCCTTCGTTCTCCAAGAAGTCCGACAGGGGCCACAGATAGTCGGTCTGGCGGTATCCCACTGGGCTGAAGGTGTTCCAGTCCCTATAGGATGGCTCGTACAGGGAGGCTCCCAGCAGTGTGGGTACGGTGAGCTCTCCCTCACCGATCATCTCTCTGAGGTGGGTGAGTCTCTTTGGAGCAACGCTCTTCTGCTCTGATTGCCAACCCGAGCCTTGTGCAAACTTGCCTGCCACCTGATATTCCGGAAGGTTCGCCACAACCAGGCGCAAGGTCTTGTCCTCCTGGTACTGGACAGCGGCACCGTAGGTGCTCAGGCTCTTGATCGGGAAGCTGCTTATGATCGCCCCCGTGCTGAACAGCGCTGCATTGGAGCGCATCTCCCTGACCAGTGCAAGCACATTTTCCATATGACCGGTTACGAAGATGAGGGGGATGTCCAGGTCGCTGATGCTCTTGTGCACCTCACTTACTATAGTTTTGTCTTTCCAGGGCAGGTCATCCAAGGGGAGCATGAGGACGCGTAGGCTCTGCCCTTCCTTGGCGAGGGAGGAGGGTTTCTCCGTCTTGTAGAGCCTTGGGTAGGTAATCTTGTCCAGGGCGGGAATCTGTCCCCACTCCGCCTCCATGGCAAGGCGCTTTTCCTCCTCTATGGATGCGATGCGCTTGGCCTCAGCCTCCTCGGCTTGGGTTTTTGCCAGAAGCTCCTGTTCCAGGACTCTGGCCTCTTCGTTGCGCTCCTGTTCAAGGCGGGTCTTCTCCTCAATAATCAGCGTCATCTCCTCAAGCTGGGCCTTCAGTATGCCTCTCTCGGCCTTGAGGGCATCGCGCTCGTCGCTGAGGACCTGCCATGCTGAGAGGAATTGTCTCTCTTGTTCCTCGAGGCCGGCTGCCTGTTGCGCCTTGATGATGGTGCGCTGCTGTTGCTGCTCCTCTTGGAATATCCTGTTCTCCTCTATGAGGCGCTTGAGTTCAGCTACCTCCGCTGTTAGCTGGGTATTTTTCTGCTGCAGGGAGCGCAGGCGTTCTGTGCTCTCCTGGGTGGATAGCTGGGTTCCCAGGCTCAGGTTCTCATTTTCCAAGGTGAGCGAGGCTATGGTGTCGGCAAGCTGGAGGTTCTCTTCTCTGGCTTCGCCAAGGCGGGTGTTCAACGTCTCCAAGGAGTCTTCCAACTCCTGGAGCCTGGCATTGAGTGAGGTGAGCTTTGCCTCATGTTGTGCCTTTTGCTGGGCATTTTGCTGCTGCAGCGAGTGCAGGCGTTCTGTGCTCTCCTGGGTGGATAGCTGGGTTCCCAGGCTCAGTCTCTCATTTTCCAAAGTGAGTAAGGCCAGGGAATCGGCAAGTTGTAGGTTCTCTTCACCAGTCTCGGCAAGGGAGCTGTTCATCCTCTCCAAGGAGTCTTCCAACTCCTTGATCCTGGTGTCCAGTGAGGTGAGCTTTGCCTCATGTTGTGCCTGTTGCTGGGTGCTTTGCAGCTGCAGCGATTGCAAGCGTTCTGCGTGCTCTTGGGCTGAAAGCTGGGTTTCCAGGTTCAGACCCTCATTTTCCAAAGTGAGCGAGGCGAGGGAATCGGCAAGCTGGAGGTTCTCTTCACCAGCTTCGGCAAGGGAGCTGTTCAGCCTCTCCAGGGAGCCTTCCAACTCCTGTATCCTTTCGGTGAGGGAGATGATCTTTGCTTCCCTTTGTGCCTGCTGCTGGGCAGCCAGGCTCTCTTTCTCTTCTTGTTGCTTGGCAAGGATGGCTTCATTTTCTGCTTGTTGCCTGGCAGCGAGGGCAGCCCGCTCAGCCTCCTCCTGCAGGGCTTTCTCCGCTTGGATGACCGAGGGCTTGGTGATGGTCTTCACCTCCAAAGAGGAGGCCAGTGGCTCTATGGCCCCCTTGCCCTTGGATGCCGTGTAGGTCTGGCAACCCATGAAGAGCAAGGGTAGGAGCGTGCATAGCAGTATGGTGGTTCGTCGTCTGTTCATAATCTGTTCCTTAGGTGGTGAAGAAGGCTTCTGCCCGTGTCTTCGCTTCTGCTTTTTTCCTGCTTTCCTCACGGTTGTCCTCACCCAACATGAAGAAGTCACAAAAGTTAGCCTCTTTTTTCTCCACGATCAGCTCCTCCACCCCCTCGAGGCAGTCATGATAGGAGCCGGGACTATAAAACCTGCAGTTGTAGCAGCTGTGCAAGGGTTTTTCACAGGTGGGGCAGAGGGTATGCGTTCCAATGATCAGTAGGGCATCTACTTGCCCATGGCAGTGGTGGCATGCTTTCATAGTCAGAACTCCAGCTGTTTCCCATACTTGGCCATTTCGCCCTCAGCATAGGTCTCTTTGGTGAGGGCGAACCTTTTTCCATCATTGTTGTAGCGGGGGATGATGTGGATGTGGAGGTGGGGCACCTCCTGTCCGCTGGCAGGCCCGTTGTTGATGATCAGGTTGGTCCCGTCGCACCCCAGGACATGACGCAGTCTCTTGTCAGCCTGTTGTGCAATATCCATAAGATGGGTCAGTGTCGCAAGGGGGCACTGCTCAAAGGTAGGGTATGGTTCGTTGGAAATGACCAGCAAATGACCCTTGTGTACAGGGTTATTATCCAAAATGACGAGACAAAGCTCATCCTCATGCAGCTTGACAGAGGGTATCTCACCTTCTCGAATCCTAGTGAAAATGGTTTTCATGGCACACCTCGGTGCCATTGTAGCATACAATTATCTAGTCGGAAAAGGATTGTGTTGGCAAAAGGGATTGCACAAAAACCCCTATTGTAATATTATCCACAAGGTACGCTACGCTACAGGTATTTTGCGGGCCGCGTTTCTATCCCTTCCTCATTGCAGCATATGGGTATACAGAAAGCAGAAGGCTCTTTCAATACGGACAATAAAAGTTGCAGAAAATACTGCAGCATCGCTTGTATTCTATTATTATAGAGGTTTAACAGTATGGCTGATTTGCAAAACATGAGGAACATCGGGATAAGTGCCCACATTGATTCGGGTAAGACCACTCTCACCGAACGTATCCTCTACTACTGCAACAGAATCCACGAAATACATGAAGTTCGTGGTAAGGACGGCGTTGGAGCCACCATGGATAGCATGGAGCTTGAGCGAGAACGGGGAATTACAATTGCTTCCGCTGCGACAAACGTAATGTGGAAGGATACTGAGATCAACATCATCGATACTCCAGGACACGTTGACTTCACCATTGAGGTTGAGCGTTCTTTGCGCGTTCTCGATGGAGCTGTGCTTGTGCTTTGTTCTGTTGCAGGGGTACAGAGCCAGTCGATCACCGTTGACCGCCAGATGAAACGCTACCACGTTCCCCGCATTGCATTTGTCAACAAATGTGACCGCACAGGGGCCAACCCCTACCGCGTCAAGAAACAGCTGGTTGAAAAACTTGGCCTTAATGCTGTTCTGATGCAGATTCCCATTGGTCTTGAAGACAAGATGCAGGGTGTGGTGGACCTCGTTACCATGAAGGCCCTCTACTTTGACGACGGCCCCAACCAGGATGGTATGCGTGTAGCTGAGATTCCCGCCGAACTGCTTGAGGAAGCCAAGGAAAAGCGTGAGGAGATGCTTGACAGCGTATCCATGTGCTCAGACGCGGTGATGGAAGCTATGCTCGACGATACCCTGACAGAGGAATTGCTCAACACTGAGATCCGCAAGGCTACCATCGCGCTGCAGCTTGTCCCTGTCCTTATGGGCACTGCCTACAGGAACAAGGGTATTCAGGCCCTGCTCAATGCAGTGGTAAGCTATCTTCCCAACCCCGGGGATGTCACCAACAAGGCTTTGGATCTCGATAACAATGAAGAGGAGATCATCCTCCCTTCAGACGAGAACCTCCCTCCTGTTGTGCTTGCTTTCAAGCTTGAAGATGGTCAGTACGGTCAGCTCACCTACATCCGTGTCTACCAGGGAAAGGTGAAGAAGGGTGACGAACTCATCAATACCCGTAGCCACAAGAAGTTCAGGGTAGGGCGTCTCATCAGGATGCACGCCAATAACATGGAAGACCTCACTGAGGCAGGCTGTGGTGAAATTGCCGCCCTCTTCGGTGTCGAGTGTGCTTCCGGGGATACCTTCTGTGACCCCAAGCTGAACTACTCCTTGAGTTCCATGTATGTTCCCAACCCTGTTATTTCACTGGCCATCAAGCCGCTGGATAAGAAGGCCGCCGACAACATGGGCAAGGCCCTCAACCGCTTTACCAAGGAAGACCCCACCTTCCGCTCCTATGTTGATCCTGAGTCAAATCAGACCATCATCCAGGGCATGGGTGAGTTGCACCTTGAAGTCTATGTCGAGCGCATGAAGCGTGAGTACAAGGCTGAAGTTGAGATCGGAAAGCCTGAGGTTGCCTATCGCGAGGCTATCACCGATCGCGCATTTTTCAACTACACCCACAAGAAGCAGACCGGTGGATCAGGTCAGTATGCCCGCGTTGCCGGATATATCGAGCCCCTTCCAGATGCTGTCGAGGGTGAGGATCCCAAGGATTACGAATTCGGCGATGAGATCAAGGGTGGAACAATCCCTACCGAGTACATCCCCTCCTGTGATAAGGGCTTCCAGCTCGCCATGAAGAAGGGCTCGCAGGTCGGTTTCCCCATCCTTGGTGTCAGGGCTGTGGTCAACGACGGTGCATGGCACGCGGTGGACTCCTCTGACCAGGCTTTCCAGACCGCTGCACTCAACGCTTTCAGGGATGCCTTTGAAAAGGCCCACCCTGTCATCCTTGAGCCTATCATGAAGGTTGAGGTTGTCGCTCCCACCGAGTTCCAGGGAAGCTTGTTTGCTTGGTTAACCAAAGGCGCGGTATCATCATCAGTTCCACTGAAGATCATGCCATGTGTACTGTCTATGCCGATGTCCCCCTTTCAGAGATGTTTGGGTACTCCACGACACTGCGCTCCCTTACCCAGGGCAAGGGCGAGTTCTCCATGGAGCTGAGCAAATACGGCAAGGTCCCCATGAGTGTTTCCGAGCAGCTGAAGCTGGACTACCAGGAAAAACGCAGGAAAGAGCAGAAATAATCTAGCTTGCTTTATCGAGATACCCCCTTGCAGAGTGATATTTGCCTGGGGGTATTTTTTGTAGGTTTTTCACTTTGGCGCAAATTCCTACCCAACTGCCCTTTTTTATAGTATACTGGGTCTAGAACAACAAATCTTCTGGGAGGTGAGCAATATGGAAATCCAAGAGTTGAACGACTTGAGTCCGCTTCGTGTTTTTGAGGAATCGCTTGATGGGGGGCTCGGTCGTGGTAATCTAGGCGTACTTGTTTCTCGTCATGGTGTAGGGAAGACCGCGTGTCTGGTACACCTTGCCACCGATAAGCTTCTGCGGGGCCAGCATGTCATTCACGTCTCCTTTTCTGGAAATGTCGAGCATGTCATCAACTGGTACAAGGAAGTGTTTCGTGAAGTTTCCGAAGGTAGAAGTCTCGCCGATGCGGCTTCTGTATATAATAACATCCTGTCCAACCGTGTTGTAATGAATTTCAGTCAGGAGAACGTCACCATAGACAAGGTGCTCTCTAGCTTGGAAACACTTATCAAGCATGGCTCCTTTAAAGCGGATGCGATTCTTTTTGACGGGTACAAGCTCACAGTGGCGACTGAAGACGATGTGAAGAAGATCAAGCAGTTCGCACTGGAGATGAATCTTGAAGTATGGTTCAGCGTATCTCCAGTTCGTGCAGATGTGGCATACGATGAGTTTGGCGTTCCCAACACCATGCAAAAGTATACTGATTTGATCGATGTCCTGATCGGCCTCATCTATAATGAGGAACGCGATAAGGTTGTGATGACCTTGGTGAAATCCCGCACCGTGCAAACAGGGAAGCTCATGGGTGTCAGTCTCGATCCGAAGACGATGCTCATCTCCAAATAACGTTCAGCTGAAGGTCGCCTAATAAGCGGCCTTCGGTCTTTTGGTAGGCACTGAAGAGAAAGGGAAGCTATTTAATAAATAGCTTCCCTTTTTCGGTCTCAGGAAGATTCACTTAATCATATGGCTCTTCGATACCTATACAATGTGTTTTCGTTGAAGGCCCATAAAAATCTATTGTAACCACATATGATAGAGCAGTATGTGCTCCATCACCAAAAGAAAATACCTGTACTGGGTTTCCCTCATTATCACACGTATCCACCGTAGATATTAGAGTGGCAATACAGTTTTCCCTAACAGTCTTTCTCTTGGAGAGTCAATCAGTGTATACTCGCACTCAGTAGGGAAGTGGGTAAGTTCCCCAAATCCAACTTGCCAAAAAAGGTAAAGAGGATGAAGGAACCAAGGAAAAAATACCTACTGTAGCAGTAGAAACAGTCAGTGAAGATAATGCATGCAATCGGGCCCTGCTCGATAGTAAGAGTGAATATGAAGGGAGTGAACAGAATATGGAAGATGACGAGAATGAAGAAATGATACAGTTGCCTGGGCTTCCCGAGAACTTCTCATCCTTTACCTTTCCCGCTGAGATGGATGAACCCACAGAGATGCATTTTGACGCAGACCTGTGCTATTGGTTCCTTGATGAAGGGGAGATACGCAAGACATTGTTCTCTTCGGTAGAGGAGGGTGAGATACCTGCAGTAAGCTATATCGTTGAGTTCAACAAGGAGTTTTTTATAGCAGCTCTCTCTGAGCACTCCATTGAGGGACGATTCTCCTCTGTTGAAGCAGCTTTGCAGAATGCAGACTATGGCACAATTGGGAGGGAACCCTATGAAGAGATTGACTATTTCAGGGTCTGCTTGCTAGATCGTGAGGCCAATGATGAAGAGGTGGACTACATAGCTGATAAGGGCCTCTACTGGTGGATTAAGATGCATGCTGACTTTGAGCGAACCTTTGAGCCTGAAAGAGGGAAGCGCAAAGGCTATTCCTATGATATCTATGAATTTTTTGATGGATACTTTGTCCTCGATCCTAGTGAAAAAGCGGTGTTAGGGAAATTTGCTTCGTTTGTAAGTGCTTCCATAGGGGCAAATGACCTATATGTAGAGAGACTCGGGGATGAGTATGAGGGCGATGACGAAGACGATTACGCTGATGAAGAAGAATATGAAGACGATGATGAAGAATAGGGAGACGAGAAATGACAGTGGGCTTCTGCCTGTCTGATTCGATGTTCATATCCTAGGATACAAGAGACTTCATGAGCAAACGGAGTCTCTCGTATCTGAACTAAAAACCGATATGAGTATCTTTGGCGGGTTTGTTAGAGCGAATCTGCATTCTCTCTATCTCTGGAACTGATAATAAGTACATACCCATCCTAGGCATCTCCACTAAGGTTTTAGCTATATTTGACATTATAGAGAGGCAAATGATATGCAGTTCAGCAATGGAGTCAAACCAAACACCACGAGACTGGCCGAATATATAGAAGATGAAAACAATAACTACATGAACCTGTTCGATGGCACCACCGGTATTAATGAGTCCGACGGCATATACTACATTATTGGAACCGGAGTGTTTCTTGAATATCCAACCCTTGCTGCAGCTAAAGAGGATTGGTTTGGCAAGACCGAATCAGACATGTATGAAGAGCTTGTAAAAGACGGTAATTTACTTTTCTCTCGTTCTATGGTGGAGCATTGTCCTTTTGAGGACTATTTCTATGAGGGACTCTACTACCGGGTATGGTATACAAGGGAAATGTCTTTCGCTTCCATGACTTGCACTCCCTACAGACTGAAATTGGTTACCTATCTGTCAAAAGATGAGATTGAACTGCCATGGCTTCCTGCAAGCTTGTCGATCTACACGTTCCCCAGAGAGCTCGATTGTTACGTAGCTGCATATTGTGATGATGATCTGTATGCTTTCTTCATGCAAGAAGGAACAGTGAGAAAAACCTTGTTTTGTTCTGTAGAGGAACGAGTCTCTCCCATAGTGAACTATGTAGTGGAGCTGCACAATGAGTTTTTTTTGGCTAATGCCCATGAAGGCTCCATAGAGGGAAGATACTCATCCATGGAAATGGTTTTGCTCTCGACCGATTATATGTCCTTGGGCAAAGAGCCTTGTGAAAAACTTGATTATGTTAAGGTGCTCTCTTTGGATAGAGAGCCTGATGATGAGAACCTTTTCTGTATTGAGGAAGAAGATTTGTGTGCATGGATGGAGGAGAACGCCAGGTATCATGCTAGCTTTGCATACAAGTGGAGGATGGGTTTCATCAATATCAATCATATCTACGAATTTTTGGATGGGTTCTTTGTCTTGGATCCCTACGAATCATCGGTAATGGGAAAATTCACATCCCAAGAGAGCGCCTATACTGGTGCAAAAGATGCGTATGACAGTGACCGGTTTGCATTGTATGACGACTGATCGTCATCGCATACTGATGGTTCAATAGTATAAAAGGCAGCCCAACTTAGTGCAAAGAGAGACTTCACAACCGATGAAGTCTCTCTTTGCAAGTGGATAATCCTGAGAATGTCTTGAGAGAATTCACATGGGGGAATCTAATGGAATCAGAGAGGGTGACCATCTACTTGTATCCTATCAAAAATCTTCTTGGTATCGTACGCGGCAAGTGTTTGAACGTAAGAAGCAGGACTAGTTTTGCCCTGTTCCTTAAGCATTGGACCCGGGCAGTGATATCTCACCGGCCAACCACCTATCCAGAGCATCTTTGTTGAAACGCCAGTTCCTGCCTACTTTTTGGCAAGGGATCCTTCCGCTGCGCGCAAGAACATAGATCGTTGATTCCGCGATCTTTAGATATTCAGAACACTCTTGAAGGGTTAGGACTGGGCTTTTTAATGATGACATGCCCCTAGTATCAACTAATAGAGGGGAAATATCAACTCTTTTTCTTCTATTAGTATGCTAAAAATGCTTATTATTGTTAGATATTAATCAAATTCAATAGAATTACACAATTAAGAGTGATTATTGACAAATATTAGTTTCAAATGATAAGTATTGGTATCTAATGATTTACAGTGCATCCTTTCTGGATGATACTATAGTCAAGAAGGTGTCTTTGAGTAATCAGACTCCTTCCAGAGCTTGTAGTCGCTGACCCGTGCTAGGGAACGCCGTTACTCGCCACACAAAGATGACCAACCTTATTTCCTGCAAATGCAAGGTCTTTGCAGAGAATCCGTTGGCAACTCTTCCATCAGGAACAATTCTTTCTTTCATACGTCTCACCCCATTACAGGTGTATTGTGCATGTATGCTCTCTTCAGAATACATTTCCTATGCAATTGGCATCCCTGTAGAAGGATTTTGTGAAGCTCATGGCCGCCCTCCAAGTAAGAATATCTACCCAGTACGAAGATGTGCTTCGTGCAATCATGAATGTAAGAAGTCCGGAGGATTTCAATGAAACAAACTAAAAAAGTAAGAAGCTCTCTGGCTATATTAGCGATTATCGCAATTGCACTGATTTTTGTGGGGTGTGAGGCGGAGATCATTGTCCCAGAAGTGAACTCGACCTCTCCTGCCAATGGATCTATCAGTGCTGAGGTCGATGGTAGTATTACTGCAACCTTCAATGTCGCCATGGATCCAGCATCCTTAACAAACAGTACTTTCACTGTAAGCAAGGGTGGCGTGGATATCAATGGAAGCGTCACATATGACGTAGCGAATAAGAAGGCTGTTTTCTCACCATCAACAATTCTCACTTATTCACAAGTATATTCCGCGACTCTGACAACTGGTGTGAAAACTCTTGAAAATGTTGCGATGACTGGGAATAAAGTTTGGAGTTTCACCACAAAGCCTGCAGGAATAGGTCCTACGCCAGTCTTGTTGAGAACCTCTGGTAAGTATGTAATCCTAGCTAAATCTGCGATTTCAACAGTTCCTTCATCTGTTATTACAGGTGATGTGGGAATTAGTCCTGCTGCTGAATCTTATATGACAGGGTTCTCACAGACCGATGCAACCGGATACGCGACCTCCCCACAGGTAACTGGGTTCCTGTACGCAGCTGATATGGCATCCCCCACTAATACGAACCTGACCACAGCGGTGGAGGATATGATATTAGCATATTCTGATGCGGCTGGTCGGATAACTCCTGATCATACTAACGTGCATGTTGGAGCACTGGTAGGTCAGACTCTCCTTCCTGGTCTGTATAAATGGACAACTGATGTGACCATAATCGGCTCTGATGTAACCATCAGTGGTGGAAGTAATGACACGTGGATTTTCCAGATAGATCAGAATCTGACGATAGAGGGCTCCCTTAAGGTACTCCTTTCCGGTGGAGCTCAGGCAAAAAATATCGTCTGGCAAGTTGCTGGTACTGTGACCATGGGAACTTCTTCTCACTTTGAGGGTATTGTATTGTGTCTGACTGACATCATTATGGATACCGGCTCTTCCATGAATGGAAGGTTACAGGCTCAGACACAGATTGCGCTCGATCAGGCCACAGTAACGCAGCCCGCACATTAGAGCTTATGAGTGTAAATCCATAAAAGAGTAGGTTGTATATGTCTACAGCTTTGCTTGGATATATCCAACCTACGAGTGGAATTACAGAAAACATCTAATCGTATGAAGACTTACTTTGTACATCGTATGCAAGAGATCCGGAGGATTTCATGAAAAAGACAAAAAATCAGACAAGAAATGTATTATCTATATTTGCCATTATTCTAATTGCAGTCGCTTTAATCGGATGTGAAGCAGGGATTACCTCTACAGGTGAAGGTACTGGAGCCATTGATCTGGGAAGTGCAGCCAATTATGTAATCTTATCAAAAACCGGAGTATCTACAGTCCCAAATTCTGTTATCACAGGCGATGTAGGATTGAGCCCCGCTGCCACATCGTATTTGACGGGATTCGGTCTGACCCTTGCTGGAACATACGCGACCTCTACCCAGGTAGTAGGGGGAGGAAAACTCTATGCTGCTACTATGACTTCGCCTACACCGTCAATCTTGACTACAGCGATAGCAGACATGCAGACAGCATATACCTTTGCGGCCGGTAGAACACTTCCTGATAAATTGAATTTCCTATCTGGAGCAATCGGTGGGCAGACCCTCACCTCTGGTCTCTACAAATGGACAAGTTCAGTGAATATCAGTGGATCAAATCTTATCATCAGTGGTTCAGCAACCGATACATGGATTTTCCAGATTGATGGAGATCTTACCCTAGCGGCTGCTAAGAGTGTAACTCTTTCAGGTGGAGCATTGGCAAAGAATATCGTCTGGCAGGTTGCAGGGACCGTGACCTTGGGATCGACTTCTCACTTTGAGGGTGTTGTGTTGTGTAAAACTAATATTGATATGCAAACCAATGCTTCGATGAATGGAAGGTTGTTGGCCCAAACTTCGATTGCGCTAGACCAGGCTACGGTTACAAAGCCCGCTTTATAAGACTCAAGAACGCAAAGATATAAGAGCGTTAGAGTATATTTGTCTTGGCGACGTTGATTGGATTTTCCTTCAACGTCGTCTATTTGAAAAACATTAAAAATTCCTGGTATAATAATGAAAAAGACTTTATTGGTAGTTATTCTTATTGTTTCTAGCCTGTTTTCCCTGTCAGCGGCAAGGTATGACAGGGTGGATGGTTTAGGTTTCGGGCTTAGCTCCATCCTATTACTTCATGAACGCACCGATTGAAATGTTTCTGAAGCTAGCTCCTGGCATAAGAATATCTTCTGCTTCTTCGATAGAGCCTGATTTTGGGGCAGCTTTTGGTATCTTGTTCTATGTTAACTGATAAGAAATCAATGTAAGCTCTTTATCCTTACTTAATGCAGAAGGATATAGATCTAGCAGACTCATCCTAAGCATAAACATATTCGACCAGATTCTCAGAGACTCTTGTGGGATAAAATGCTACCTCGGGTCAAGTAACTGGGAATCTCTATGCTGCTGAAGCATTGGCAAGTAATATACTATGGCAGGTTGCCGGTAGTGTGGTCTTGGGGTCAACTTCACATTTTGAGGATATTGTGTTGTGTAAAACCCTTATCGTTGTAGAAACCGGAGTCTCTGTGAATGGCAGGTTGCTGTCTCAGAGCGCAGTAACGCTTGATAGCGCTACGATTCTCGAGCCCTCACTATAAATATAGCTTTCGACTATAGAGCCATAAGCTAGTAGTTTGTTTGTATCGACAGCGTTGTATATGGAAATCTCCATACAACGCTGTCTCCTATTTCTCTATCCGTATCAAAAAGTCGAGAATTTCTTGGAAACTTGAAATTGGGCTCTAGGTTAGTACAAAGAGAGGCCCCGAGGTCTCTCTTTGTTATGGTGTTTGTTAGTTATTTTTTTTGGTTACGAATACGTATCTTGAGCACGATCAGAGAGGGTTAACCACCCTATTCTCACCCACCAGTCCCACATGCACATTCTGGCTGACCAGCTGTTCTCTCTCCGGGTGGGTGAGCATCCACTTGTTCTTCTTGAAGAGGAGGCGGTCCTCCTTCTCCTGTGAACTGTCACGTTTCTCCTGCTCTTCCTGGTCCAGCGCTTCGTTGGTTCCCTTGGGCAGCACTATGATCGCCTGGAACCCTTCGGGCTCTACCATGCAAGGGGCAAGATGCATGACGTGCGGCTTGATCAGGACTACAGCGCCCTTGGGTAGGTAAAAGAGCTCTGCATCGACGCTCCTTACCTTTTCATACTCATGGAGGTGGTCGAAAGGACAGAGGAAGAGCACGCAATCGGTAACCGCCATGATGACTTCAGGACTCTTATGGTACTCCAGGCCGTTCATGCTCTGGTTGCGGCCATTGCAGTATCCAACCTGTATGGGCTGGCCATCAAAATAGGGGGCAAGGACCCCTATGCCTTCGATCTCCTCAAGGTCCTTGTCGGAAGCGACATACATGGTTCCCGTATCGGGAATGGGTGTTGCCTCTGCCGCCTTGTCCAGAAGGGCCTGGACATCCAGGCCTTCCAGGACAGTGCCGTACTGTGTAAATCTGGATGACTGCACAGAAAGAATCATGGCCGTGCTGTTCTTTGCTATCAGGTCAGAGGGGACCCTGTAGTTGATATCGCGCATACGTACTCCCTAAAAGATAAGCATGAAGATGGCTGTCAAAAACAGCATACCAAATACCGTCATACTGAAGGTTCGTTCATCCACCTTGTCATGGATTTTCTCACCCACAACTATTCCTGCGAGCACAAAGGGGACCAGAGAGGCTGTCGTCTGTACTATAGGTGCAGTGAAGGAACCTTCAATGAGGTAGGTTGCAATGATTATAGTGTTCAATGTGGTCCAAAGCAAGCAAAGAGTTGCACGAAACCTTCCCTTGTCCCGCAGTTGCCTTGAGGCATAGAGCACCACCAGAGGTCCTCCGGAGGAGAAGAGCCCATGGATGATGCCTCCGGCTATGAGAAAAAGATAGTAGGGCAGGGCACCCTTTGCCTTGAGCGGCGCCTTGGTCGCCCTGTTCATCCCCAGACGATAGAGCTGGTAGGCAGAGACGGCTAGGATAAAGATGGCAAGGACCATCTTCAGGCTTGAACTGTCGATCTTTCTGAATAGGTACATCCCTATGGGAAGGCCTGCCAGCATGAAGCCCGTGATGATAGAGTACTGCTTCCAGTCTATCTCCCTGAACTTCACCACAGCAAAATACAGGGCAAGAATCCACGCTAAGACGGTGATTACCATAACCCCGATCCGTAGGCCCAGGAGAGCCGTGACGAAGGGCATGGCCAACACAGCACAGCCGAAGCCGGTGACCGCTTCCAGAGTGTGGGTGATAAAGACAACCAGTCCTGAAAGGAGGATGGGCATCATAGTTTGGTGCTCAACAGGGCGTACAGGTCCTTTTCATGCATAGGGGGTAATTGGTTGTGCATCTTCGGGTCACTGAAGGATCGGGCAAACAGGGATTCTATATCTTTCTGCTCTAGGTCTACCCCAAGGTCTTTGAAGGTGTGGGGGACCTTCATCTCCGTCATCAGCGATGCTATCTGCTCCCTCAACAGGGTTACAAGTTCGCCTTCCTCTTCTGTGTCCGGGTGGAAGTGCTTTGCTATCCTGGCCAAGGAGGTCCTGTTTTCTTGGTCCTTTACCGCCCAGTCGAAGATCTCAAGCAGAGTGAACGCGCAAGCGGCCCCGTGGGGTACATGCCACTCCTCGCTGAGGATGAAGGAGATCGCATGGCCTGAAGCGGTGCCGGTCATGTTGAAGGCGATGCCGGCCATGGCGGAGGCAACCAGCATCTCCTTTTGCAAGGGCCTTCGGTCCTCTCCCTTTTGGACGATTGCGCGATAAAGGGGGGGTAGGTGCGTTAGTACGGCAACAGCGGCATCCTCTGCAGCACTTCTGGTGATGGCTGTGGCGTTCTTGTTCCAGATCGACTCAAGGGCATGGTCGAGGGCATCAAGGCCGGTTGCCGCACACAAGGCTGGTGGGATGGAGTCCAGGAAGGATCCGACCAGCAAAGCGGTATGGGCACTCATCAGGGGGGATCCCAGAGTATGCTTTCTGCCGGTAATGTCACTGTAGACCCCCACCTTGGTCACTTCCGATCCTGTGCCGGCAGTAGTGGGTATAAGGATCAAAGGAAGATTTTTCTTCTCAATCTTGAGCTTGGGGGTATTGCCCAGATATTCGTCAAGGGAGCCCCCGTTACTGGCAAGCATGGCCAGGGCCTTAGCTGAATCAAGGACGCTTCCTCCTCCTATTCCTAGGACGAGGTCAGCCTCCTTAAAGCGGGGATCATCAAACATACTCTGGATATCAGAGCTCTTGGGGTTTGGCTCCACGTGGTCAAACCTCAAGAGCGTACAGTAGTGCTCAAGTTCAACGAGCAGACTCTTCCGTGTAGGTATGGGGGCATTGTCAAAAATGACCGCTACGCGCAAGCCTTCTCGCTTGCCGCTGGCAAACGAGAGAGCTTGAAAGAGGTCCTTACCTGAAAGATTCTCAAATTGGAGAATATGGACACTCGAGAGCATGCTGCTGATCATTTGAAAGTCTCCTTTTCCAATTCCTGTACCTGATTGAAAGCATTGGTGAGGAATTCCTTCTTAGCCTCCATCTTCTGGGTAAACTCCATTGCAAGCCAGGCATCGACTATCTGAACGCCTAGAAAGGGTGCGGTTATCCATCCCCCGAGGGTGATGACGTTGGCGTTGTTGACGATCTTGGAACGCTCTGCAGAGAAGATGCTATCAACAACACAGGCATAAATGCCCTTGTGTTTGTTGGCGACGATGGCCATACCCTGGCCGGTTCCGCAGATGAGGATGCCTTTCTCCGCTTCTCCGTTTTGGAGGGCCTTGGCGACCTTCGGTGCCTGAATGAAGTAGGGCTGGGGTTTTTCGGCAGATTCAATACCGAAGTCGAGCAGTTCATACCCGGCTTCCTTGAGGTGCTTGGCTATCTCAACCTTGAGGGGGAAGCCTGAAAGGTCTGATGCAATTGCTATTTTCATGATTTGCTCCTTAGTGCATGTACTTGTGTGACGATCTCATCGGAGGTCAGCTTGTAGTGCTGCTGTAGCCAATCCTGAGTCCCGACTTGGCCGAACTCATCCTGGATGCCTACCATGGCCATCTTAGTTGGATGCTCCTTTGCAAGGAAACAGGCTACAGATGCTCCAAGTCCTCCGCTTACCTGATGGTTCTCAGCTGTCACGATGGCTCCCGTCTTCTTGGCATACTCCAAGACCAGGGCCTCATCCAAGGGCTTGACGGTGTGCATGTCGATGACAGCAGCTGAAATTCCTTGTTCACCCAATAGCTTGGCTGCTTTGATGGCCTCAGGGACCAGGATTGCCCCGATGGCGATGATGGTCACATCATCTCCATCCTTGATAACCTTGCCTTTTCCCAGGGTGAATATCTCGTCTTTGGAATAGATGGGCTCGATGGTTTTTCGGTGCAGGCGCATGTAGGTGCAACCTTTGTGTGCCGCACTCTGCCTTAGTAGCGATTCTAGGGAGATAGGGTCACTAGGCTCGAAGATGACTAGGTTAGGGATGAGCTTCATCAGACCGATATCTTCAAAAGGCATGTGGGTTCCGCCGTTGAAGGCAGCTGAGATTCCGGGGTCAGTACCAGTCAGCTTCACATTCAGGTGGGCATAGTTGGCCGATATGAAGAACTGGTCATAGACGCGGCGGGAGGCAAAGCATCCGAAGGTCGCAGCAAAGGGAATCTTTCCCGCTGCACTGAGACCGGAACTAACTCCTATCATATTAGCTTCGGCAACTCCAACATCTATTGCCCGTTCTGGATAGACATCCTGGAAGCCCATAGTTCCTGAAGCCCGCATGAGGTCGGCTTCGACGACCATGATGCGATCATCAGCTTTGGCCAGATCAATGAGGGTATCGCAGTATACTGCACGCATTTCTTTAGTTCCCATAGTGTATGTACTCCTCAACCCAATTGGGCGATGGCTTCGTTCGCCGTAGCCATGTCAAAAGCCATGTTGTGATTGGTGACCACCCCTTCACAGAAGGCGGCACCCTTGCCCTTGATGGTATCCAGGATGATCATCGAAGGTTGACCTTTTTGTTCCTTTGCAACTGCTATAGCGTGATGCATCGCCTCAAGGTCATGTCCATCGACGCGCTGTGTAAACCAACCAAAGGTTTTCCATTTTCCCTCGATGTCCCCAAGACCCATGATCTGGTCAGTGGTGCCGTCGATCTGCATCTTGTTGTAGTCGGTGAAGGCGGTGAGGTTGTCCAGCTTGTAGTGGGAAGCGAACATGGCGGCTTCCCAGTTCTGTCCCTCCTGGGACTCCCCGTCCCCTATGATGGCAAAGATGCGGTTATCCTTCTTGTCCACCTTGTGGGCGAGGGCGAGGCCGCAGGCGGCGGACAACCCTTGTCCCAGCGAGCCTGTGCTCATGTCGATGCCCTTTGTCTTGGTACGGTCGCAGTGACTGGGAAGGTTTGTTCCCCCCTGGTTGAGGGTATCCAGCTCCGAGAGAGGGAAGAAGCCCTTCAATGCCAGGGTTGCATAGAGGGCAGGACCCGCATGTCCTTTGGAGAGGACCAGCATGTCCCGCTCTTCCCACAGGGGGTTGTTCGCTTCGATCTTCATTTCCTGATCATACAGGAGGGCCAGGAGCTCCACGATTGAGAGGGCCCCTCCTATATGGCCTACTCCAAGCTTTCCGATGGAGTAGAGTGTTTTCTTGCGGATTTCCTTGGCAAAAGAGGTAGTCCTGGCAAATGATGTGGGGGTATCCATGGCATGTCCTTTCTTTAGTTACTTAGTGAAAGTAAATATATTCTATATTAGACCTGTTGTAAAGGCACTTCTTGTGGATTTTTTTATGGGAAGGGGGTAGACTTGCAAAAAAGGAGCAATGAAATGCAGGCAAATCCCATGAGGGCTTCAGATCTCCGCGTTCATAACCAGAAGATGGTCCTCTCCATTATTCATGCAACCCAACGGGAAGGTATCTCACAATCTGCTCTTGTGCAGGAGACCGGCTTGAAGGCTCCTACCATATTCCGCATCTTCTCGGCTCTGGAGGAAGAGGGCCTCATCGAGGCTACTGAAACTGAGTTTGAAGAGGGTGGTGTAGCGAAAAAAGGCCGCAGGCCTGTCAACTACGTTGTCTGTAGGGATGCGCACTACTCCATCGGTCTGGAGTTCTGGACAGCGTATCTCTCCATAGGGGTCTTCAATTTCATCGGGGACAGGATCTACTCGGGAATGCATCCGCTTCCCGAAGAGATTTGTGCCGATGAAGTTCTTTCCCTCATTGTCTCCCAGGTAAGTGATATCATCAGGCAGTTGAACCTGGACAAACAGAAGATACTGGGCTTGGGTGTTGCCGCCCCCGGGCAGGTGGACCTTGAGCACAAGCGCGTAGCCTACTACCCTCGTATTGTGGGGATGAAGGATATTCCCCTGGTGGAGGTGCTGGAAGGACAATTGGGCATCCCTGTCATGATACATAACAACTGCTCAGCCCTTGCTTTCAGCGAATACCGTCATGTTGGCTATCAACACAACAATTCGATGTTTACCTTCCTCTTGCGTACCGGGGTAAATGGTGCATTTGTTCATGACAACGCCATCTATGCAAACAGCAGGTCGATGACCATAGAGACCGGACATATCCCCATCAACTTTGACGGGCCAAGGTGCAGTTGCGGCACTCGTGGATGCCTGCAGGCATTTTTGCAGGACCTTGACCCCAACTCTGTTGAGCGGCGCCTTGCCCTGTTTGAAGGCCTCGATGCAAAGCTTAGGGAAAAGGACCCCTATGCCCTGCGCACCATCGAGCGTGCTGCAGGCTACCTGGTCATTGCCATGAGAATCATCAAGCGGCTCTTGGCCCCCCAGTCCTTCTTGTTTGTCTGCTGCTCTACCTTGGTGGCAGAGACACTTGCCTCGGAGGTGAAGCGTCAGATAGTCGAACCTGATGCCTTTGAAAGCGATCCTCCTCTCATCTTTGCAACTGATTATGACCCGCTGATGACCCAGAAGGGTGCATCGGATCTGGTTTTGCAAGAGTATTTCCACTAGAAAAAGGATAAGTTTTTCATTTTTTCATTGACGGAATGCATAATCTGGTATTTACTTACTTATGGAAAGTAAATAACTGCATCTGAGAATGGTCGCTACCTTTCCAAAGATATGAGGAGCATTTCGTGAAAAAAACCATTACCCTGGGAGTCATCTGCCTTGCCAGGACCACCTATGACTATATGGCGGCTGCCGACCTGTATGCCAAGATCCGTGAAGACCTTGCACAACTGGAGAATGTACACTGTATCATCATTGAGGAACTGGTCATCAGCCAGGAGGACGGTCTTGCCGCCTCCGAACGTCTTGCCTGTTCCAATGTCGATGGAGTTGTCTGCATATCAGGGACCTTCCACCTCGGACACCTTGTCCTGCAGCTGCAGAATGCAGTGAAGGCCCCGATTCTTCTTTGGGGTCTTCCCGAGCTTCCCTACAACGGGGGGAAGATCAGGCTCAACTCGGTGTGCGGGGTGAACCTCAATGCATCGAACCTCTACAAGAGCGGGGTGGACAACTACACTGTCATCATACAGGACCATATAGACCAGGACTGGGTCGATGCCATCCGTGTCATCAAGGCGATGAAAACGGCCAAGATCGGCATCGTGGGCTACCGTGCCGACGGATTCTTCAACGTCGGGGTGCAGGACAACCTGCTGTTCGGACAGACAGGGGCGTTGGTCGACCACTACGAGCTCAGCGAGCTGCACAGCTGGCCGGTCACCGATGAGGATGTTGCGCTTCGCATGGAGCAGGTCAAGAAGACCTTCGATGTGGCAACCCTCTCTGACTACCAGATCGAAAGGGTCTCCTCCCTCTCTGCCAAACTTACCGCTTTCTACAGCCATTATAAGCTATCAGCCCTTGCCATCAGGTGCTGGCCAGAGTTCGCCCGCGACTTTGGCGTCTCCCCTTGCGCCGCCATGTCGCTGCTGCAGTCTGAGGGTATGATCCTCGCCTGTGAAGGTGATATCGATGGGGCCCTCTCCATGATAGCCCATGCAGCCCTTGGAGCGGAGACGCCCTTCCTCTTTGACTTCTCCCAGGTGGACTTCGAGCAGGACTTTGCCCTGTTCTGGCACTGTGGGGTTGCTCCCTGCAACCTCTGGGACGGCAGATGCAACCGCTCGCTGGACACCTACTTTGCCGGTGGCAAGGGCGTCACCGCTGATTTTGTTTTGAAGAACGGACCCCTTTCAGTCTTGCGCATAGACTCAGCGCGTGGAGGGTACCGCATGTTCTTGCAGAGGGCCGAGGCCATACCGATGGAGAAGCTGCTCAAGGGTACCTACATGAAGGCCGTCTTTGACCGTCCGGTCAAGGAGGTGCTGGACCTGGTGGTGGACAACGGCCTTGCCCACCACTCGTCGGTGGTATATGGGACGTACATCAGGGCCTTGGAGATCGTCGCCCGCCTCAAGGGGTGGAAGGTCATCCAGTAGGCAAAGCCTTTTCTTGTGTATCGTTGTTAGTGCTTTCGTTAGGAAATTACTATAAAAAAAGGAGAATCGTATGAAAAAGAGATCAAAGATCCTTGTGGTGTTGCTTGTGATGCTGTCGCTTACCCTTTCATTGTTTGCACAGTCCCAGGCTGAAACAGGACCTCAGAAAGAGATCGAACTTCGCTGGGCAAGCATCTGGGTGGGAAATGACAGCAAGGCCCCTGCAGTTGAAGCCCTGGTTGCAGAGTTCAATGCCGCCAATGCAGGAAAGATCAAGGTTGTCATCGAGCCACAGCCCGACTACAACGCATATGAGCAGAAGGTACGTACCTCCCTTGCAGCCAACCAGGCTCCTGCGGATATCTTTACCATCAAGCTCAACCCTACAACCGAAGCCTTCTACCAGTCCAAGCTGCTGCTGGACTTCGCCAAGGTGATGGACCCCCAGTGGAAAGCCACCTTTGATGCAGGATCGCTGGCCCAGTCAACCATTGGCGGAGAGCTCAAGTCCCTTCCCATGGAGACCGCCATCCTTCCCCTCTGGTACAACATGGACGCCTTCAAGACCGTTGGCATCACCGCTGTTCCCAAGACCATGGCCGAGTTGTTCTCTGCCTTTGACAAGCTCAAGAGGGCGGGTATCGCACCCTCCAGCCAGATGACCGGGGATACCAATGCATGGACCTCCATGATCTGGTTCTCACACCTTGCCGTCTCCCTTGGTGGCGTCGATGTCTGGGAAAAGAGCTTCACAGACCCTGCCTTTGTTGAGGCTGCCAAACTCCTGAAGAGATTCATCACCGAATACTCCACCAGCGACGCTGTTGGCCTTGGTGCCGGTGGTAGTGGCGGACACTTCCTTGCAGGCAGGACCGCTGTATTCTCCAATGGCCCCTGGTATGCAGGTAGGGCAGACCTCGCCGCCACTCCTTTCTTCAACTCGATCAAGATCGCTGGCCTTCCTCCAGCCGGTTCGACCACTGATTTCGCGATCAGCCGTCTGCAGGCGAATATCTGTGCCGCATCCAGCAAGGACAGCGCCCGTGAAAAGGCTACCGTTGAATTCCTGAAGTTCCTGACCAGTGCCAAGAGCATCTCCCGCATAGCAGAGAGCTCAGGGGCAATGTTCGCCATCAAGACTGACTACCTGCCGACCAAGGCCCTGCAGAAGCAGTTCTATGAAGTGGCAAACAGTGCAAAGGCAACCGCATTCGACCTTGAAGCCGCCCTTGGTGCTGAAGTAACCCTGGAGTTCGGCCAACAGCTCGGAGCCCTCGCCCTTGGCAGAATCACCGCTGAAGAGTTCTGCGCCCTTGTAGACCGTAAGATCGAACGCTAATCTGCGCTTTGGTATGGGTCATCACATCCGTGTGGTGACCCTCTCATCATTCCCCCTTGTATCAGGAGTCCTCCATGCAGGCATTACCCTTACAGAAGAAGAGCATCTGGGCAGCAAGGATACTGTTTCTCCTACCTGTCACCCTTTTCTTCTTTTTCTTTTTCATCTACCCATTTGTCTTCACCGTCTATACCAGCTTCACCAGCTGGCGAGGCATTGGGGGGATGGCCTTCAACGGCCTTGCCAACTACAAGAAGCTCATACTGGACCCCACCTTCCGAAAGGCCTTGGGCAACAACCTCATCTGGGCCCTCTGCCAAGGGTTCATCCAGGTCCCTCTTGCCTGTCTTGTTGCGATGATCCTGGTGCGCAAGCCCAAAGGCTGGGCTTTTCTGCGCACCGTCTACTACCTTCCCAATGTCATCTCCACGGTAGCGCTGGCCATGGTATGGGTTGCCATCTACAACGTGAACGGACCTCTCAATGCCATATTGGGACGGTTGTTCGGCATGGAGGCCAAAAACTGGCTGGGTAACCCTGACACCGCCCTATTTGCCGTGATCTTCCAGACAGTGATCTACATAGGGTACTTCATGATCGTCCTGCTCGCCTCAGCGATGAACATACCCGCCTCCCTCTATGAGGCGGCCAAGATAGATGGGGCAAGCACCTTCCAGCAGGAGCTGCATATAACGCTTCCCATGCTGCGCGGTACCCTGATCACGACGATGACGCTCGCCATGGCATACGGCATGCGCCACTTTGAGTCCACCTTCCTGATGACAGGGGGAGGGCCTGCATATGCAACGACAACGATGGGCATCGACCTCTATCTGAAGATGGACGCCCTGCGCTATAGCGAGGCAAGCACTGCAGGGGTGTTCCTCATCATCCTGGGTACAGTAGTCATTACCTTGCTGAGAAAAATCTTCGGAAAATCTGATCCGATGAGCGAAATGGCACAGTAGGAGGCCGAACATGAAAGAAAGACAGACTCCCCTGTGGTATTTCGCAAATACACTCAAATGGGTCCTGCTGATAACGCTGCTGGCCCTGGCCCTTCTACCGCTGTTGTGGCTGCTTGTCAGTTCGCTCAGGACAAACCTCGAGCTGCAGGTATCCCCCTTCGGATGGCCTGCAAAGATGCAGTGGGCAAACTATGCCAATGCCCTTGCCATGGCCAGCCTGCCCAGGCTGCTGCTCAACTCGGTTGTGGTTGCAGCAAGCGCTGTGGTGCTCAATACCCTGATAACCAGCATGGCAGCCTTCATCCTTTCGCGCGAGCACTTCAAGGGCAGGGACATCATCTACACCATCTTCACAGCAGGGGTCTTGGTCCCGGTGATCTCCTTCATGGTCCCATATTTCTCCCTCATTACGAGAAGCGGACTGTACAACACCCTGTTTGCCCTGATATTTGTCTATTCGGCGGTGAACATCCCCGTCTCCATCTTTTTGGTGACAGCTTTCATGAAGAGCATCCCCAAGGAGCTTGAGGAGGCGGCCATCATCGACGGGTGTGGGTTCTTCAAGCGGTTTTCCAAGATTATCCTGCCCCTGTCGCGATCGGGCCTGGTGACTGCGGCGACCTTCTGCTTCATCTTCTCCTGGAATGAGTTTGTCATGGCGATGCTGCTGACCTCCAGCATCGAATCCAGGACCATCCAGCTGGGGATAAAGTTTTTCTCCAGCCAGTTCATCACCGACTACAGCAGCATGTATGCTGCGGTGATCATCACGATCATCCCCAGCATCGGAGCGTATATCTTCCTGCACGACAAGATTATCGGTGGACTTACCACCGGAGGAGTAAAAGGCTAGATGATCAGTTGTACTATGCACAAGGACAGGCTTCTTGTCCTCTACAATAAACTCACCATCATTGACCACACCCCCGCTTCTCCCTGTATCCAGCTGTACAGGGGATCTGAGACCATCGACATGTATCGGGGGAACTATTTCATAGAGGATGACCTGCAACAGAAGCTGGGCCTGGAAAGCTATGAGCTCTCCCAGTCCCTCAAAGAGGGCAGGGTCCTCTATACCCTGAAGTTTTATCATCAGAAGGCAGAGATGACCTGCTCGCTATCAGAGCATGATGGCAGGCTGGTCATCACGTTCTCATCCCTTCCTGCAGGATACAACCGCCTTGAGCTGTTCTTCTCTGCCCAGGCGGATGAGCATGTCTACGGGTGCGGGGAGCAGTTCTCCTATTTTGACCTGCGGGGGAAGAACTTCCCCCTATGGACAGGGGAGCAGGGTGTGGGCAGGAACAAGGCCAATGCCATCACCCAAAGGGCCGATAGGGAGGACAGGGCAGGGGGGGACTACCATACCACCTTCTATCCCCAGCCTACCTTTGTCTCCAGCTGCGGCTATTTCCTCCATGCCGAGACCTATGGCTATGCCGATTTTGACTTCAGCTGCCCCACATCCCATCGGCTGCTTTTTTGGGACGTTCCCTCTGCCATAACCATCAGCGCCAAGCCCTCACTCCTTGAGGTGGTGCAGGACATCTCCGCCTTATTGGGCAGACAGGGCGAGCTCCCTTCCTGGGTCTATGACGGGATGATCCTGGGCATCCAGGGCGGGACCAGAACCTGCCTGGACAAGCTTGGGCGGATGCAACAAGGCGGTGTCCCTGTTGCTGGAATCTGGGCACAGGACTGGCAAGGGGAGCGGTACACCTCCTTTGGCAAGCGCCTCAGGTGGAACTGGCAGTGGGACCCGGCGCTCTACCCCGACCTTGACAAGGAAATTGCGCTCCTGAAGCGTGAGGGCATACGGTTTTTGGGATACATCAACCCCTACCTCCTGGAAGGCCACCATCTGTACAGGGAGGCAGAGGCGAAGAAGCTGCTTGCCCTCAACAAAGAGGGAACCCCCTACCTGGTGGATTTCGGTGAGTTCGATGCCGGGATAGTGGATTTTACCAATCCTGAGGCAATTAGGTGGTATGTGGGTGTCATCAGGGCTGAGATGGTCGATTTCGGCCTGGGTGGTTGGATGGCTGACTTTGGGGAGTATCTTCCTACCGATGTGGTCCTCCATGACAAAACCTCAGGTATGCTGGCGCACAACGCATGGCCTGGCATCTGGGCAGAGGTGAACAGGCGGGCAGTGGTCGAATCAGGCAAATCGGACGAGATCCTGTTCTTTATGCGTGCAGGCAATGCACGCTCCCTCGCCTCCTGCCCCATGATGTGGGCAGGGGACCAGAATGTGGACTGGTCCGAGGATGATGGTCTGCCATCAGTACTTACCAGTGCTCTGAGTTTGGCGATGAGCGGTATGGGCCTTCATCACAGTGATATCGGAGGGTACACGACCCTCTATGGGATGAAGCGCTCCAAGGAGCTGCTCCTCAGATGGGCCGAGCACGCAACCTTCACAACCCTGATGAGGACCCATGAAGGGAACCGGCCAAAGGACAACTGGCAGTTCGATGGGGACGAGGGGACGATAGCTCTGTTTGCAAGGATGGCCACAATTCATGCCAGGCTGAAACCATACCTGCAGCATTGTGTACGGGAGAATGCCCTGGAAGGGAAGCCTGTCATCAGGCCGATCTTCCTGCACTATGGCAAGGAGCCTTTCTATACCTGCAAGGATCAGTATCTCTTGGGCAGGGACCTGCTGGTCGCCCCGATACTCAAGGAGGGCTCGTCAAGCAGAGAGGTCAAGCTTCCCTGTGATGATTGGGTGCACCTGTTTACCGGGCAGGCGTTTTCTGGTGGGACCTCCCTGGTGGAGTGCCCCCTGGGAAGCCCTGCAGTCTTCTACCGCAAGGCTTCTCCGTTTGCCCTTCTGTTTGGTGAGTTCTCCTTTATTTGACGAAGAGCTCAACCTGCTCTATCATGTCCTTTGGCAGGAAGAGGTCCAGAATATTCAGGCTCTGTTTTTTCACCATCACAACAATGGTTGTGTACGTCCCCTTTGCCATGGAGTAGAGGGGATGTTCCTTTGGTTGGGCGACACGCTCTCCCTTTTCAAAACTTCGCCGTTGTTCGGAGCTTGCCTGGAAGGTGTCGAACTGCCAGTCGGTGAGGGAGTAGGAGCTTTCAAGCTTCTCTTCCAATGCATCCGGCAGCAGGTGGAAGAAATCAAGGTTGGTCAGCTGTTCAACCTCCCGCAAGGTAGTGGCGAAAAGCTCAACCCTCTCGCTTGACCCCTCGTTGGGCAGGACGAATCCAATCGCCTTGAAGTCAGGCTCGGCATAGTCGAGGATCACCTTGTAGTAGTGCTTGGGAACGGTCACCTGGCTATCACCGATGGTCTTGTAGGGGCCGTCGGTGAGGATCGGTCCTGTGACCACGTACACCTCACCTTCGGTATCGGCGAAGTTGCGCACCGTCGCTTCGAGGGTGCTCCAGATGCCCCTGTTGAACTGGGGCTCCTGAGGGCTCATGTTGCTCATGTAGAAGGAGTCGCTCATCGCCTCTTCTGACCAGGAGAGGTCTGCTGCGGGGATCAAGTGACCGCGGTCATAGCCGCTGCCCCTGTAGTCCGCGAGCGTGGCGGACTCTGTCACGATGGTGGGGTCCGACCGGAAATTATCCTTTCGCTTCTCTGTTCCGTACAGCTCTTCCTGCGTCAGATGGTATGCAACCCAGAGCGGCTGCTCGTGGTCTTCGTCATAGAGCAGGGAGAAGCCGGTATGGCGCGTTATGGGCCGGCCTTCAGGGTTCGCCGGCAGCTCCAGGTCCTGGACGTAGGCTGTGCCGCCACTTTGGGAAGGGAGTTCGGTCGGAGCAAATACAAGGGTGACAACCCAAAGGACGACGAGTACAAGCACGAGTATGAGCACCCTCTTGCCCATCTTCTTTGCTTTTCCTACCTTTCTGCTCAACCGGGTGTTGTTCTTCTTCCTGCTTGCTGCCATATGTCGCTCTCCTTACAATTGCGCCTAGTATAGCTGGCAATCAGGATGTGGGGAACTGATTCCCTCTTCACAGAGGCCCATCTGTTAGGGTATGGTATCTCTCAATGAAGATACTTATCCAGCTTGGCCTTTTGTTTGGCGTCTGTATCCTGGGGGACCTGATCTCCTCAGTGTTGCCCTTTGCCTTTCCCGGCAGTGTGGTAAGCATGTTGCTGATGCTCTTCCTGCTGCTTTCGCGTTGGATGAAAGAGTCGGCCATAGAGGAGAGTGCGAACTTCTTCCTCAAGAACATGACTTTTTTCTTCATCCCCTTTGGCGTGGGCATCCTTCGCTATGCCGCACTCATCAGAAGTGTCTGGTGGCAGCTGCTGGTGGTGAACCTGGTCTCCTTGTTGGTCTGCTTTGCCGCAAGCAGCTGGACTGTGGTGCTGGTTACCCGAATGCAGGCTCTGTGGAGGAGAAGGCGCAATGCTTGAAGTGCTCAACACCCCCTTGTTCGGGATAACGCTCTCCATCCTGGCCTTTTGGATAGGCCTTTGGGTACAAAGGAAGATCAGGCACCCTCTGGCCAACCCCTTGATCATAGCGATGACCCTCATCGTCCTTATCCTGGTATTTTTTGATATTCCCTTGGATATGTATGAGAAGGGATCTTCGGTCATAACGCTCTTCCTCGCTCCGGTGACGGCAGTGCTTGCCCTCACCATCTATCGCCAGAGAGCCCTGCTTAGGAGTTCGCTCCTGCCTGTCCTGCTTGGGACTTTGGCCGGCTCGGTGGCTTCGCTGTTCTCCATCAGGTGGACAAGCAACCTGCTCGGGCTCGACCAGGTGGTGCTGGCCTCCCTGATGTCCAAGTCGGTCACCACCCCCATAGCGATAGCCATCACCGAACAGTTCGGAGGCATCCCCGCCCTTACCGTCGCTTCGACGGTGATCTCAGGGACTCTGGGAAACCTGCTGGCGCCGCTGCTTGCCAAGATGTTCTTCATTTCGGACCCGGTGGCACATGGAATCGGGATAGGTTCGTGCAGCCATGCGCTGGGGACAAGCAAGGCTTTGGAGATAGGGGAAGTGGAAGGGGCGATGAGCAGCATTGCTATCAGCTTGTCAGGTATTTTTACTGTCCTACTTGCTCCGCTTTTTTTTCTGTGAGCTTAGGATACGTTGCATGGGGACAAAGCCCTCACCGAGGGCCTGATAGGTCTCGTGGACAAACATGAACGCCTTGGGATCCTCCTCATGCACTATCTGCATCAGGGTGTTGATCTTCTGGTTGGGCACCACTGCCATAAGCATGGGCCTGCTCTGGCCTGTAAAAATTCCCGTTCCGTTGATCAGGGTTCCGCCGTGGTGCAGTTCGGTTATGATGCGTCCCCCGATGGCCTCATGCTTTTCACTGACAATGTAGGCGGTCTTGGCATACTTGGTCCCCAGGCTCATCACCACGTAGTTGACCATCTGCCCTGACAGGTAGAGCGTCATGACTGCAAAGAGGGCTCGCTCAAAGCCGAACACCAATGCACCTGCGACTATGACCACGGCATCGGTGAGGAACAGGGCCGTACCCATAGCCAAAGGGGTGAAGCGGCTCACAATCTGGGCGATGATGTCGGTCCCTCCGGTATTAGCCCCCGAGCGCATGACTATTCCTATGCCGCTGCCGAGCAGGACCCCTCCGAAGACAGCGGAGAGCAGGGTGTCCATGCGGTCGGTGTAGGGCAGGAAGCCTCCATACGAGGTAAGCCTGCCAAACAGGCTTACCCAGAAGGATAGCAGAATCGTGCCCCCCAGGCTCTTGAGGCCGTAGAGTTTTCCGAAGACAAACAGGCCCAGCACAAAAAGGGGGATGGAGATCGCGAGCATGACAAGGCCGGGTTCCCATCCCATCAAATGGAAGATGATGGTGGCGACGCCGTTGACGCCGCCACTTGCTATCTTTGCCGGGAGGATGAATGTTGCTATTGAGAAGCCTGCAAGGCAGGTTCCCAATAGGATGTACAGAACTTCTGCCACAGAACGTTTCATATGCATCTTCATTGCATTCCCCCTAGGGCGTTAGCTGAGATACTTCTCGAGTGTCTTGCGTATGGCACCCGGAGATGCGACCAGCTGCTCGAAGTAGGATTCGACCAGAGCGGCCATGCCGTTTGCATAGAGGTCGAAGCCAAAGATGGAAACGTCGCTCAGGATCGGCTTGAGGATTTCTGCAAACGGACCCTTGTCCCCAAGCTTGATCCCCTTCACATGGGCAGTCATTTCAGCGAGGCGGGGATCCGGGCTGGGGGTGAAGGGTTTGCCGTTGTCATCAAAACCCATCAGGTAGCGGATCCATCCGGCGAACACCAGGGGGATGATCTTCAGGTCAGCCACATCGAGGCTTTCGCTTGCCATGTACGCTTTGACCGTCTCTCCAAAGCGTATGGCCAGCTTTTGCGAGGTGTCGGTGGCGATGCGCTGGGGGGTGTCGGGCATGAACGGGTTGGGGAACCTCATCTCAAGCACCTCCTTGATGAACTGCTTGGGGTCCAGGATCTTGGGGTCGACCACCACAGGCATCCCTTCGGTGTACCCGATGGTGTGCACCATCTTGTTCAGCAGCGGGTCCTTCATCTCCTCTGAGATGAGTGTGTAGTCAAGCAGGCATCCATAGATTGCCAATGCTGTATGCAAGGGGTTCAGGCACGTGGTGACCTTCATCCTCTCGACCTTGTTCACCGTTTCCCGGTCGGTGAAGAAGACGCCGGTATCTTCCAAGGGTGGTCTGCCGTTGGGAAAGGAGTCTTCGATGACCAGGTATTCGCACTCTTCGGCATTGACAAAGGGAGCCATGTAGGTGTTCTTGTCGGTGATGACCATGGTGGTATCCTCGAATCCATCCTTTTGAAGCATCTTCTCTACATCAGCGTCGGGGCGTGGGGTGATCTTGTCGATCATGGACCAGGGGAAGGCCACCGAATTTTCAATGTAGGCGGCAAAACCCTTCTCCACCAGGGCATTCTCTTCCCAGGCCAGTGCAATGGTCAGCACCGCCTCCTGCAGTTTCTCCCCATTGTGGGAGCAGTTGTCCATGCTAACCAGGGAGAGCTTCTCCCCTCCGGCGAGGAAGCGCTCGTAGACCAGGGCTGTCAGCTTGGAGAGGAACATGGAGGGCTTGAGGGGTCCGTTGGCAAGGTCTGCAACGATGGCAGGGTAGAACTCTCCGTTGCCCCCCTTCAGGGAGTAGCCTTTCTCGGTGATGGTGAAGCTCACCATCTGCAGCGATGCCTTGCGGAACGCTTCCTTGAAGAAGTTCCACTCTGTGGCAAACTGCGGGTCACACTTGTAGGCCTCTGCAACAGAGCCTATGACCTTCTTCTCGATGGTTCCATCACTTTTGAGGGTCACCAGGAGCGTGAGGTTGTCATGTTTTGCGTAGATGTCGTCGATGATCTGGTAGTCGAAGCCCTCTCCGACGATGATGCCTGTCTCGGTTTTCTTCTCTTCAAGCAGCGTCTGCTGGAGGACGGCTGGAAAGCCTCGGAAGATATTCCCTGCACCGAAGTGAATCCAGGTGGGATTCTCTCTTGTCTTGGTGATCATAGCTTCCCGGTCAAAGGTGGGAAGGGTAAAACCCTTCTCTTCCCAGATTGCTCGCTGTTGTATGCCTTGTGTGCTTAGTTTCATGATAGCTCCTTTGCGTAGGTGTTTCGCATATAAAAGGGTTGGGTGGAGACCTCTTTCTTGAAATAGTGGGGATAGCGCACAACCATGCTCTCGGTCTCCTGCAGGAGTTTGCTCAAATGCTTGTCCTCGAGGACAAGCATCTCCTTGAGATCCTTGAAACGAAGTGCACCCACCATGCTTTGGTGTTGTTCGATGATGTTGCCCAGGACATTCTTCTCAGAGAAGGAGAGGAGCCTGATCCTGTGGTGGTTGCCCCCCTGGCTTTGGATGAGGTTCCATATCCTGCCCATGTTGATGGCGGAGAAGATGACCGCGTGGAAGGCGTTGTCCGCCCTGAGGAAGTCGACGAAATTCTCCTCTTCCATCGCTTTCTGCTGGAGGAGTATGCTCTCCTCCATCAGAGAGAAGTGAGATTCAGTATAGAGATTGATGCCCTTGCGCACTGCCGACTCTTCGAGACTTTTACGCAGGAACCTCTCCTCCTCGACCTGCTTGAGGTCGATGAGGGAGACGCGGGTCCCCTTTTGGGGGAAGATGTCTACAAGATTATCTCCACTGAGCCTCATCAGAGCATCCCTGACGGGGGAACGGCTGACCTGCAGCTGCTCACTGAGCAGCTGCAGGTTCAGTTCCTCGCCTGGTTTGAATCGCAGCGAAAGGATTTCAGATCGTAGCGTCTGATAGATCTCTTCCGATGCGGTGACTCGGACGATATGTGCCATGTTATTTCCTTGTAGCGTTCTTCTCGATAGCCTCATGCAGTCCAAGGATGTAGGAAGCACCTAGTGCGCGGTCATACAACCCATAGCCAGGCATTGCTACCTCGTCCCAGATCATGCGCCCGTGGTCGGGGCGTACAGGACCTTCAAAGCCGGTCTCATACAGTGCCTTCACGATCTCATAGAGGTCAAAGGAACCGTCGCTGGAGAGGTGAGCCGCCTCTTCGAATACACCGGGCTCGAAGTGGTGCAGGTTCCTTACGTGGGCAAAGTGGATTCTGCCGGGAAGGGCCCTGATGATGCCGGGAAGGTCGTTCTCGGGGTTGGTGCCGAAGGATCCGGCACAGAAGGTCAGGCCGTTGAACGGGGCGTCGACTGCTTTCATGACCTTGAGGATCTTCTCCTCGCTGGTGATGATGCGTGGCAGGTTGAATACAGGCCATGCGGGGTCATCGGGGTGGATGGCCATCTTGATGCCGTACTCCTCACAGGTGGGCTGGATTGCCTTCAGGAAGTAGATGAGGTTGTCAAAGAGCTTCTCTTCGGTGACATCCTTGTAGGCTTCGAAGAGGTCCTTTACCTTGGCAAGGCGCTCGGGCTCCCACCCTGGCATGGCAAAGCCGCCGGAGCTGTCGTTTGTCTGGTTGAAGAAGGTTTCTGGATCGATGGTATCCACGACCTTCTGGTCATAGGCCAGGACAGTGGAACCGTCGCTGCGCATCTTGGCAAGGTCGGTGCGGGTCCAGTCGAAAACAGGCATGAAGTTGTAACAGACGGTGGTGATGCCCGCCTTGCCTAGGTTTTCCAAGCTGGTGATGTAGTTGGCGATGTACTTCTCACGCTCGGGTGAGCCAATCTTGATGGCGTCATGGACGTTTACACTCTCTATGCCGAGGATCTTGAGGTCTGCAGCCTCGACTTCGGCCTTCAGGGCCTGGATCCTGTCCAAAGGCCAGACTTCTCCTGCAGGGATGTCGTAGAGCATAGTGATGACGCCCTTCACGCCGGGGATCTGTCTGATCTGCTTGAGGGTGACCGTATCAAATTTAGAGCCGTACCAACGTAATGTCATGTTCATAAAGGGAACCTCCAAGGGTTTATTTTTTGTTTCTTAGCCTATTCTAACAAACTAATATATTAGTTGCAAGCCCCAGCTATATCTCATGCTCTGTTTTTCCTCAGCAAACGATGCGATTTCCTTACCGCCTGTCTCCCATGATGAGCATGGAGGACGACCTGTCCAGCAGCAGGGTGCAGTCCTCCTTGGCCCTGAGCATTGCACAGGGGGCGAATACGGAGACCTGGTCATACATGCACATGGCCACTGACCGGGCCTTTCTCTGGTCGGGGACTGCGCATACAATGGTCTTAGCCTTCATTATCTGGTGTACAGACATGGAGATCGCCTGCGCAGGGACATCTTCGAAGGAGGAGAACCACCCCTCGCGTACCTGTTGCTTGCGGTTTCGCGTATCGAGGTCCACTAGGATGTATGGTTGTCTGGTCATGAGGTTTGCAGGAGGGTCGTTGAACGCTATGTGCCCGTTCTCCCCGATGCCCAGCAACAGCAGGTCTATGCGTTTGCCCGCTATCAGGGTGTTGAGTCTTTGTACCTCAGCTTCGAGGTCCTCGCTGTCCCCTTGTATGGCGTGGAAGGTCCCCACCTTTCCCACCTTGTCGATGAAGTGGGTGGAGATGTAGCTCCTGATGCTTGCCTTGTGCCCTGCCTTGATGCCGACATACTCGTCCAAATGGAACAGTTCGACTTTTTCCCAGGGGATGGAGGCTTTGGTCAGATGCTCATACATGATGTACTGGCTTATTCCGGTCGAGAGGACCACCGTCGCCTTGCCTTGCTTCTCAATAGCAGCTTGTATCGCCTCGATACCAAGCTTTGCCGCCTGATAGCCCAAATCCCGTTTATTTTCACAGATTGTTACCCGCATAGCTCTCTTATCCTTATCCTTTGAAAGGGCATTATGCCCATGGATAAGGATAGCGCATTAGCACCCCTTGTTATAGGGGGGGTTACAGAAAGGCCGCTTCGCTTGAGGGGTGGCTCTCGTTCCATGCCCTGATGTTCAGCGCCATCTGCTTGGAGATGGTGACCCCCCCTAAGGGGATGAAGAGCCTGTCCAGGGAGAGAGCCTCCCCTGCCAAGCTGACGATGATGGTGGTATAGCCTTTCCTGGCTGTCTGGCGGCAGAAGTGGTCAAACAGGAACCGGAACAGCCCCATGCCCCGATACTCTATCGCGTTGCCAAAGAAGACTATCTCTGCGGTGTGCTTCTCCAGCTCCTTGTAGGAGATGAAGCCCGCCATATCGCCTTGCCCTGTCCGGGCATAGACAAATTGGAGGCCCCCCATGCTCTGCAGCTTTGGTTCCAAAAGGCGCAGGGCCCTGCTCTGCATTTCATTTCCCTGTTGCATCTCTTCGATCAGGATGTTCTGCAACGCTTGCAACTCGTCCAGGGGTATGGCACCAGAACTGCCGCCTATGACGAAGTCCTCCTGCAGGATGTCGTCGGTAAGCTCCTCAGGCTCCAAGTTGAGCTCAAGCAGCTGTAAGGCCCCATCATGTTCCCGGTACCAGGTATAGACTTCGCTCTTGAGCTGCTCATCCTTGAAGGCGAACCACTCCCTTTCCAAGGCAGGAAGTTCGCCGACTGTATCCTTGAACCGTCGGAACACCCCTTTTCCTGCCTGCAAGGCTTCCTGCAGCTTTCCTTTGTACAGGGGGTTTCGTACCTGGTTTGCAAATTTCTCCATGACCAGAAAGCCGTCCGATGGTTGCCAGTCGGGGATCTCTATATAGCGGTCCTGCTCATCAGCGTGCTCATCTTCCCAGTCGAGCATGAGTCTGTCCTGGTCGGATACCACCTCCCCCTTGAGCAGGTCCAGGTAGTATATGTCACTCTGGTCCTCCATGGCGAAAATGATGTTGTCCAGGAGGAATTCTGTAAGCAAAGGGAGTTTCAAGCGGGGATTTTCACTGTCCATAGTGCGGATTGTACTATGCAATCATGGATTTGGCTAGTGTGGGCAAGCTCCACTTACCTTGACATTACAGCTAAAAGATACGATATTATTAGGGTAAAGCAGATATCATATTAGGAGTGTATTCATGAGCATTATTGAATTTATCGAAGCCAGGGAAATCCTTGACTCACGTGGTAACCCCACCGTTGAAGTAGACGTTATTCTCGAGGATGGCTCCATGGGTCGCGCAGCAGTACCCTCTGGTGCATCCACTGGTGTACACGAAGCTGTAGAACTTCGTGACGGCGACAAGAAGCGCTTCATGGGCAAAGGTGTCTTGAAGGCGGTTGACAACGTCAACGATCTCATTGCTCCCGAGCTTGAAGGTATGGATGCTCTTGACCAGG